>Ga0213870_1000425_pt1 | contig 20262 bp, 19 predicted proteins | sample WICALVC2017_Meta_FD_160119 | JGI IMG/M metagenome (GOLD analysis project Ga0213870, IMG submission 160119) | Freshwater microbial communities from subterranean cave lake in Wind Cave National Park, South Dakota, United States - WICALVC2017 | ecosystem: Environmental > Aquatic > Deep subsurface >... | reverse complement strand
GGTCACGTCGAAGCCGGACCATCCATGGCGCACGCGTCTGTTGCCGGACCGACGCCCACACGCGGCGGCGGGCCTCACCTAAAACCGGACATTTCTACTGCGGGAGGAAGAGGACATTTCTATTTTGGCTTGACAGGCGCATTGGCAAGGCTTGACGCCACCCCATCGCGGGACTATGCTGCCGCTCATGCCGCCCACGAAGTACTGGCTGATGAAGTCGGAGCCGACGTCCTTCAGCTTTGCCGACCTGGTGAAGTCCAAGTCCTCGACCAACCACTGGGACGGTGTCCGGAACTATCAGGCCCGAAACTACATACGGGCGATGCGGGTCGGGGACGCGGTGCTGTTCTATCACAGCAGTTGCGGCGAGCCGGGCGTGGTCGGTCTTGCGGAGGTCGCCAGGGAAGCCTATCCCGACCATACCCAGTTCGATCCACACGATAGCCACTATGACCCCAAGGCGACGCGCGAGAAACCGATCTGGGACATGGTGGATCTGCGGGCGATCACGCCGTTGCGCCATCCGGTGACCCTGGACGTCCTGCGCAAGACGAAGGGGGTGGAAAAGATGATCCTGCTGAGGCGAGGCAGCCGACTCTCGGTTCAGCCGGTGAGTTCCAAGGAATGGGCGATCGTCGTCAAACTGGGCGGGTAGGGGCGCGCAGCGCAAAGAATGACTCATGCTAAAAAACCCGGAAGCGCTCAGAGTTGTATGCTGTCACCACTGCATGGTTTGGGAGTTGTCTGTGAGTTGCGTGAGGGCAGTGATCTGTGGCATTGTACCTAAGCAGGGCTGGTGATGAAGGGAAAAAGACAAAGGACGATGGCGGGCGAGGATTGAAACAGTGGTTTCCTGAGCCAGCGACCGCGAACCGATTCCACGGCAGAAATGCCGTGGCCCCATTGAAGCAAAGGTGGGGCGCACAGGCGCAGGCCGGCGCCGGAAACCGGCGAGGGGTGAGTAAGGGCGAAGGAAGCGGAGGCGTGAGTGCTTAGATCAGGTCTTTGAATTGTTCGGGGAAAATTTCAGCGGCGTCCAGAATCTGTTTCAAGGTGCCCGGCTTGATCGTGTGATGGCGGGGAATAATCACGAGATGTTTGTCGTCGGTCATCGAGATGTGCTTCCCTTCGCGAAGCACATAGAAGCCGGCGCGTTTGAGGGCTCTCACGACGCGGTCATGAGAGACCTGCGGCAGCTTGGTCATACATGGACTTCGACAGTCCTCAACTTCTTGAGCCGTTTTAAGTCTTCGACACTCTCCAGATATGTCTTAATCGCATCCTTGATGTTCTCCAGGGCTTCTTCCTCGGTTTCACCTTGGGAGACGCAACCTTTGAGGGTCGGGCAAAACACAACATACCCGCCAGCCTCGGGGTCTTTTTCGATGACGATTGGGTATTCCATAAGCACCCCACCACGTGTTGTAATCGTAGTATTATATCTCATGCCTTCATCCTAGTATAGGATATCTTCTATGGAAGGCAGTTCTACCCAAACGAGGATGGCTTGGGAGTTGCCTGTGAGTTGCATGTGAACAACGATCTGTGGCATTGTACCTAAGCAGGGCTGGTGATGAAGGGAAAAAGACAAAGGACGATGGCGGGCAAGGAGTTTCTGCAGGCCGCCAAGACCGAGGTGTTGAGTCATCCGGTGATGACCCATCCGTTCTGGGCGCGGTTCGAGCGTGGCGAGATGTCGTCCGAGGGGCTCAAGCGGTTTGCGATCCACTACTACCACCATGTGCTGCGGACGCGACTGTATGACGCCATGGTCCTGGCTCGGGCCACAGACGAAGCGCTGCAGGCCGCGCTGGCCCGGATCCTCTGGGATGAGTACGGCCTGGGTGATCTGGACCGGACCCATCCGGCCCAGTTCCGGCGGCTCCTGAAGGCCCTGGGCTTGCATGAAGCGGACTGGACGGCCGTGACGCTCTTACCGGAATTCGAAGCCTATACTGATATCCATACTCGACTGTGCAGTGATGCCGATGTCTGGGTTGGGGCAGGGGTGGTGGGGCTTGCGATGGAATATCCGATTCCGCCGCTGTATAAGCGCCTCGTGCGGGGCTTTCGGAAGCTGCGGGTCCCGGAGAGCGGGCTGGAATTCTTTCTGGAGCATATCCCAACTGACGAGGTGCACGCCTCGGTGGTGGAGAACGCGCTCCTGCCGTATCTGGACGCGGAACCGATCCAGGCCGCCATCCGGCTGGGCATGCGGCGGTCGATGGATGCCCGTAAGCTGTTGATGGATGGTCTGGAGCGGGTGACGTTCGAGACTCGCTGAGTTCCGCATCGTAGTCCCTGCCTGGCAGCGAACAAGGACTTTCATCACACGACACTCTGACAGGAAGGAGTGCATGTCATATGCGCATTGGTATTCTCACGGGTGGCGGGGACGTGCCGGGTCTGAACGCGTGTATGAAGGCGATCGTGACCCGTGGCGAAGAGCTTGGCTGGGAGGTCTGGGGCATCAGACGGGGCTGGGGTGGCCTACTCAACTACAATCTCGACGACGACGAACCACGCAGGCGCACGTGGATTGAGCCGTTAACGTACAAAGACGTCCGGACTATTGACCGCTACGGGGGGACGTATCTGCATACCTCTCGGACCAATCCGCAAAAAGTCACACCCACCATGATGCCGGCCTTTCTGAACGACCGCTTCCCGTTCGCTCCGGGCCAGCAGACGCAGGACTGCACGCCGCACGTGCTGGAGGTGCTGGAGAAACTGGGGATGGACGCGCTGGTCCCGATCGGGGGCGATGACACGCTCTCGTATGCGGTGCGCCTGCATCAGGAAGGTGTCCGTGTTGTGTCCATCCCGAAGACCATGGATAACGATGTCTTCGGCACCGACTACTGTATTGGCTTCAGCACGGCCGTCACCCGCAGCGTGGAGTACATTCATGCGCTCCGCACGACCACGGGCTCTCATGAGCGCATTGCGGTGGTGGAGCTGTTTGGGCGCAACAGTGGCGAAACGGCACTCATTTCGGGGTATCTGGCCGATGTGGACCGGGTGCTCATCAGCGAAGTCCCAGTGGACATCAAGCAGCTCGCTCATCTGGTGCTGGAGGATCGCGAGCGCAATCCCAGCCACTACGCGATGGTGGCGGTCAGCGAAGGGGTGTCGTTGGTCGGAGGCCAGGTGCGGGAATACGGCGAAGAGGACGCCTACGGCCACAAAAAACTTGGCGGTATTGGCTATGTCATTGGGGAGGCGCTCAAGAAACTGACTGGTGTGGACATCGTGGGGCAGCAGTTGGCCTATCTCATGCGGTCAGGTCCGCCCGACTCACTCGACCGCATGGTCGCCATCTCCTATGGGAACCTGGCGGTTCAGCAGATTGCGGCCGGTCCATGCGGCCGCATGGTGGCACTGCGCAATGGGGTCTATACCACTGTGCCCATTGACACCTGTACCCAGGGCGTCAAGCGGGTGGACGTGAGTGAGCTGTACGACCGCGAGCAATATCGCCCGAAGGTAGCCCACCTGGTAGGCAAACCGATGTTCCTTTACTAACAGGTTCTTGAAAAAGGTATTAGGGTTTCAACAGGTCGAAGTCCTTGATCTCGCGTTTCATAAACGCGCGCAGCCGCTTGATGATCTTTTCCTCCAGTTGCCGCGCGCGTTCGCGGGAGATGCGGTATTTTTTTCCGAGGTCGTCCAGCGTGAGGGGCGTTTCCGAGAGAATCCGGTTGCGGAGGATGTCGGCATACCGATCGTCCAAGGTGGCGGCGAACTCCGCCAGCTTCTTCCGAAACAGGTCCCGCAATTCCGTGTGCGCCAGGCTCTCGTCTGCCGGCATGCCTTGCGAGGGGAGGACATCCAACAGCGTCCCTTCCTGATTGGGACCCAGCGGCGCGTCCAGGGAGAGGTCCCAACTGCCGAGGCGCTGGCTCATTTCGATCACGTCCCGCTCGCGCACGTTCAGCCGGTCTGCAAGCAGCTTGGTATCGGGGGCGAACCCTTCGCGCTCCAGCTTGCGTTTTTCCTTGTTCAGGTTATAGAAGAGCTTGCGCTGGTCCTGGGTGGTGCCGATCTTGACCATCCGGTACGTGTTGAGCAGATACCGCAGAATGTAGGCCCGCACCCACCAGGCGGCGTACGAGTGAAAGCGCAAACCTTTGGTGGGATCGAATTTCTTGATCGCCTGCATCAGCCCGACGTTGCCTTCCTGGATCAGGTCCAGATACTCGGCGCCGGAACGCAGATATTCGGCCGCGATGGTGACGGCGACGCGCAGGTTGGACATGATCAGCTTGACGGCCGACTTGCGATTGCCGGTGGCCTGAAAATCGTTGAACAGGCGCAGCTCTTCTTCCTTGGTCAGGAAGGGGTATCGGCGGACCTCGGCCAGATACCGCTGCAGCGGATCAGAGGGGATCAGCGCCTGGTCCGGATGCTCGCCTGCCGGCGCCGGGATCGCAAAGTCAGACGCGGCCATCTCTTCCGCGACCACCTCGTCGGCGTCACCTTCCAGAACCTCCGGCTCCGAGACGTCCGGCGCGTCTTTCGAGCGGTCACCCATGGCTCGTGTCATCCTGGTTCACGCCCCATTATAAGCGGAACCGGGTGGTGTTGTTCCCTTTAAATTCAACGGCAAAAAGAGTACACTGATGGCGTCATGCAGGTCGAAGCAAAGTTCGATTCCATTGAACGCGCGATTGCGGACGTCAAAAATGGCCGCATGGTCATCCTGGTGGATGACGAAGACCGCGAGAACGAAGGTGATTTCGTCATGGCGGCCGAGAAAGTTACGCCTGAATCCATCAATTTCATGGCCACCCACGGGCGGGGTCTCATCTGCGTCGCGTTGACTCCCGAGCGGGTCGAGGAACTCCAACTCCCGCCGATGGTCACGGAGAATACGGCCGCCTTCGGCACCGCCTTTACGGTCTCGATTGACGCGCGCCGCGGGATCACCACCGGGATTTCGGCCAAGGACCGGGCGGTGACGATCCAGACCGCCATTGATCCCAAGACCAGGCCGTCCGATCTCGCCAAGCCCGGTCACGTCTTTCCGCTGCGGGCCGACAAGGGCGGCGTCCTCAAGCGCGCCGGCCAGACCGAGGGCTCGGTGGACCTGTCTCGCCTGGCGGGTCTTCAGCCGGCGGGGGTGCTCTGCGAGATTATGAACGAGGACGGCACCATGGCCCGTGTGCCGCAGCTTCAGGAGATAGCCAAGCGCCACCGTCTCAAGCTCGTCACGATCAAGGCCTTGATCGAATACCGCATGCAGCGGGAGACCTTTGTGCGCGAAATCGCCCAGGCCACGCTCCCCACGATCTTCGGCGAGTTCACGGCGCACGTCTTCGAGAACGAGCTCGACCATGGCGCCCACGTGGCGCTGGTCAAGGGCGTCATCACGCCGACTGATGAGGTGCTCGTTCGCGTCCATTCCGGATGCCTGACGTCCGACGTTCTGGGGTCGCTCCGCTGCGACTGCCGCGAGCAGCTCCATCGGGCCATGCAGATGATCGACAAGGCCGGACAGGGTGTGCTCCTGTATCTGAACCAGGAGGGGCGGGGCATCGGGCTGGTGAACAAGCTGCGGGCCTACAAGCTTCAGGACGAGGGGAAGGATACGGTCGAAGCCAACCTGGCGCTGGGCTTCAAGCCGGACCTTCGCGATTATGGGGTGGGCGCGCAGATTCTGGTCGGACTGGGGTTGCACAAGATCCGGCTCATTACCAACAACCCACGGAAAATTGTCGGCGTGGAAGGGTACGGGCTGAAGGTGGTCGAGCGCGTGCCGATCGAGATTCAGCCCCAGGCCACGAACATTCGCTATCTGCAGACGAAGAAGGCCAAGCTGGGTCATCTCCTGGACAAGGTATAAGGTGCCCACGGTGATCGAAGGCGCAGGCGCCGTATCCAAACTGCGATTTGCCATCATCCGCAGCCGCTTCAACGAGGATGTAACGAAGCGGCTGCTTGAAGGTGCGTTGGACGCCCTGCGGATGCGCGGGGTCTGTGACAAGGCGATCGACGTGGTGGTCGTGCCGGGCGCATGTGAGATTCCCGTGGTCGCGTCCACTCTGGCGCGCTCGCGTCGCTACGATGCCCTGATCTGTCTTGGAGCGGTGATCCGTGGCGAGACACCGCATTTCGACTATATAAGCGCCATGGTCAGTCAGGGGATCGCGCGAGTTTCGTACGACAACGGACTTCCGGTCATTTTCGGCGTGTTGACTACGAACACGGAAGAACAGGCCGATGCGCGGTCCGGAAAAGGCGGAGTGAACCGTGGATATGAAGCCGCTGTGTCGGCTATCGAAATGGCGCAACTGATGAAACAACTTTCACCCTCACCCCGTAAGAAGCCGCGATGAGTCTGCGCCGCAAGGGACGCGAACTGGCGGTCCAGGTCCTCTACCAGTGGGACATTCATCGTCACACGACGCAATGGCTGGAGGATTTCTGGGCTCAGAACCAGGCGCATTCGGAGATCCGGGCCTTTGCCGACGGACTCGTTCACGGCGTGATCGAACACGCGGAAGAACTGGATCGCGTGATGGCCCACAGCTCGGAGAACTGGTCGGTGTCCCGTATGGCCATCACCGACCGGACCGTCCTGCGCATCGCGGTGTATGAACTGCTGCACCGGCCCGACATTCCGGGCCGCGTCACGCTCAATGAAGCCATTGAGATCGTCACGCGGTTTGGCGATGAGCAGTCGGGCGCGTTCGTGAATGGCATCCTGGACCACATCCTGCGCGACGATCCCCGTTTGCAAGCCAAGGCGAGGGAGGCGATGCCGTCACTCCCATCGGTGGCCCATGCCTGGGACCGACAGGGACCCCATGATTGACCGCTACTCCAGGCCCCATCTTCGAGCCATCTGGGAACCCGCGCGCAAATACGAGACCTGGCTGCAGGTGGAGTTCCTAGTCTGCGAGGCCTTGGTGAACAAGGGGCTGGTGCCGGCCTCCGCCATCCGGACGATCCGGGCCAAGGCCCGCATCAATCCGGCCCGCATTGACGAACTGGAGCGGGTCACCAAACACGACGTGATCGCCTTCATCGAGTCCATTTCGGAACAGGTCGGGCCGTCGGCCCGGTATCTGCACATGGGGCTGACGTCGTCCGATATTCTCGATACGTCTCTGGCACTCCTCATGGTCGAGGCCGCGGACGCGATTTTGGAGGAGATTTACCGTTTGTTGGTCGTGCTTGAGGCCCGTGCCTGGGCACACCGCGAGACCCTGATGATTGGCCGCTCGCACGGCATTCACGGCGAGCCCATCACGTTCGGCGTCAAGCTGGCCATCTGGTATGACGAGACGGCGCGCCACCGCGACCGGTTTCGGGCCGCGCGCGCGGGGATTGCCTGCGGCAAAATCTCCGGGGCCATGGGGACGTTCGCGCACCTTGCGCCCGACGTGGAGGCGTACGTCTGCAAGAAGCTGGGACTCACGCCGGCGCCGGCGTCAAACCAGATCGTGCAGCGCGACCGCCATGCCGTGTACCTGACGGCGCTGGCCCTTCTGGCCGGTAGTATAGAAAAATTTGCCACCGAGATTCGCCATCTCCAGCGGACGGAAGTGCGGGAAGTCGAGGAACCGTTCGCGCCGGGACAAAAAGGCTCGTCTGCCATGCCGCACAAGCGGAACCCGATCGCGTCCGAAAACCTGTGCGGCCTGGCGCGCCTGGTCCGGGCGAACAGCCTGGCGGCGATGGAAAACGTCGCCCTCTGGCACGAGCGCGACATCAGCCATTCGTCGGTCGAGCGGGTCATTATTCCGGACAGCACGATGTTGGTGGATTACATGCTGGCCCGGTTTACCGATCTCATGGCCAAGCTGGTCGTCTATCCCGACCAGATGCGGCGCAACATTGATCTGACCGGCGGGCTTATCTACTCACAGCGTCTGATGCTGGAATTGGTGACGCGCGGTGCGCCGCGCATCCAGGCTTACGAGGTCGTGCAGCGGTTGGCGATGGAGGCGTGGCAGGGGCGGGCTCCGTTCAGGGACCTGGTCGAGAAGGACCCGTTCGTCATCACGCATCTGACGGCCCGCGCCATCGGCGCCTGTTTCGATCCGAAAGCCTACACCCGGCACGTGCCGGCGATCTTTAAGAGAGTGTTCGGCGCCGGCGGAGCGCCCAGGGCCAAGCGAGGACGGCAACATCCATGAAAGCACAGGTCTTCGTGACGCTGAAGCGCGGCATTCTCGATCCCCAGGGCCAGGCCGTCCTCCATGCGCTTGGCGCATTAGGCTATAGCGGGGTGAAGGATGCGAGGGTGGGCAAGCTGATCGAGCTTGACCTGGCCACGCATGATCGGGCCGGGGCTGAAGCCGAGGTCAAGGCCATGTGCGAACGGCTCCTGGCCAACACCATCATCGAGGATTACCGGATCGAACTTGTGGACTGATCCACAGACAGTAGTTACTACTCTGAGCTTGTCATTGCGAGGAGCACAGCGACGAAGCAATCTCAGTGATGGCCGCGGCTTCGCCTCGCCATGACCCTTATCGGGTCAGGTTGCCACGCTCCCTCTGGTCGCTCGCAATGACAGAAAGTGGTATGAGCAACTCCGCAATCCGCATCGGCATCCTCGTCTTTCCCGGGTCGAACTGCGACCGCGACTGCGCCTATGTGGTGGAGCAGATCATGGGCGCCCAGGCCGAGTTGATCTGGCACAAGGACGCCGCGTTACCGCACGTAGACGCCGTCATCATCCCCGGCGGGTTCTCCTATGGGGATTATCTCCGCACCGGCGCGATCGCCCGGTTCTCACCCGTCATGGCGGCCGTCACCAGGTTCGCCGAGGTCGGTGGGCTGGTGCTGGGGATCTGCAACGGCTTTCAGATTCTTTTGGAAGCCGGGCTACTGCCGGGCGCGATGCTGCGCAATCGCTCGCTGTCCTTTATCTGCCGGGACGTCCGCGTCCGCGTTGACAACCACACGACGCCGTTCACGAGTCGCTGCGAGCCGGGCCAGGTGTTGACGCTGCCAATCGCCCATGCCGAGGGCAACTACTACACCGATCCGGCGACGCTGTCGTCGCTCAAGGCCGGGAACCAGGTGGTCTTCCGCTACTGCACCACGGATGGGCAGGTGACACCGGAGGGTAATCCCACGCCCCATTTCAATCCAAACGGCTCGCTCGACAACATCGCCGGCATCACGAACGCCGCCGGCAACGTGCTCGGTCTCATGCCCCATCCGGAACGCGCCGCCGAAGCGCTCCTCGGCAACGAAGACGGGCGGCTGATCCTGCTGTCGTTACTCGACTCAATGAAATCCGCGAAGCCGGTCATGGCCTCGTCGTGGCGATGCTGACTGCTTACTGCGACAGAGTATGCGTGATGCAAATCTAACAGTGGAGGATCTGGCCCAGTGAACAGTCCCGCAATCACTCCAGATCTCATCGCCCGGCACAGGTTGACGGACGAGGAGTATCAGAAAATTGTGGCGGTCCTGGGGCGGGCGCCGAACCTCACCGAGTTGGGCATGTTCTCGGTCATGTGGAGCGAGCATTGCTCATACAAGAGTTCCCGCGCCTTCCTCACGCGTCTTCCGACGGAAGGCCCTCAGGTCGTCCAGGGTCCGGGCGAGAACGCGGGCGTGGTGGACATCGGCGACGGCCTTGTTGCGGTCTTCAAGATGGAGAGTCATAACCATCCCTCGTTCATTGAACCGTATCAAGGGGCGGCAACCGGCGTCGGGGGGATCCTCCGCGACGTCTTTACGATGGGCGCGCGGCCGATTGCTTTGCTGAACGCCCTGCGGTTTGGGCCGCTGGATAATCCCAAGAACCGCTATCTCTTCCGCGGCGTGGTGGCGGGCATTGCAGGCTACGGCAATTGCATGGGCGTGCCCACCGTTGGCGGCGACGTCTACTTTAACGATATCTACACCCACAACCCGCTGGTCAACGCCTTTTGCCTCGGCATCGCCCGCAAGGACCGGATCTTTCTGGGGCGCGCCGCCGGCGTCGGCAACCCAGTGCTCTACATTGGGTCCAAAACGGGACGAGACGGCATCCACGGCGCGACCATGGCCTCGGACTCATTCGATGAGGGATCGGAGTCCAAACGGCCGACGGTGCAGGTCGGGGACCCGTTTATGGAAAAGCTCCTGATGGAAACGTGCCTTGAGCTGATGGAGCAGGACCTCCTGGTCGGGATCCAGGACATGGGCGCGGCCGGACTGACCAGCTCGTCCTGTGAGATGGCGTCGCGGGCCGGCACCGGCATCGAATTGGAACTGGCCGACGTGCCGCGACGCGAGCAAGGCATGACGCCCTATGAACTGCTGCTGTCGGAGTCGCAGGAGCGGATGCTGCTCGTGGCGAAGCCCGGTTGCGCAGGCGCGGTCCTCGACATCTGTAAGAAATGGGACGTGGCTGCCGCCGTGGTCGGCCGCGTCACGGGAGACGGCGTCCTCCGGGTGAAAGAGAAGGGCGTCGTGGTCGCCGAAGTCCCCGCGCGCGCGCTGGCGGACGAGGCCCCTAAATACGAGCGACCGGCGGTCGCGCCGCCGTATCAGGACCACCTGCAATCGTTGTCACTCGACCTGATTCCTGAGCCGACGGACTGCAGTGCCGTGCTCGACCGGCTCCTGGCCTCTCCCACGATTGCCCACAAGGGATGGGTCTTCGAGCAGTACGATCACATGGTTCAGACCAACACCTTGCTTCGCCCCGGATCGGACGCGGCAGTCCTGCGGATCAAGGGGACGGACAAGGCGCTCGCCGTGACGGCGGACTGCAACAGCCTCTACTGCCTGCTCAATCCCTACATCGGCGCAGGCATCGCCGTGGCCGAGGCCGCGCGCAACCTGGTCTGCTCCGGCGCCCGCCCGCTGGCCCTGACCGATTGCCTCAATTTCGGGAACCCGGAACGGCCGGACATCATGTGGCAATTCATTCTGGCCGTCGAGGGAATCGCCGATGCCTGCAAGGCCCTGAAGATTCCCGTGGTGAGCGGGAATGTGAGCTTCTATAATGAGACCCGTGGGCTGTCAATCTACCCGACGCCGATGATCGGGATGGTCGGGCTGATTGAAAAGGCCGACCGCGCTGTGTCGCAGGGGTTCAAGGCCGAAGGTGACGTGATTGTGTTGCTGGGAGAAACCGGCGAGGATTTGGGCGGGACCGAATATCTGCGAGTCGTCCACCATCGGGAGCAGGGGACACCCCCCATGCTCAACCTTGATCGGGAGATCGCGGTGCAGGCTCTTGTCTTGAAGGCGATTGAGCAGGGTCTGGTCCAATCCGCGCATGATTGCTCGGAAGGCGGCTTGGCGGTGGCGTTGGCCGAGTGTTGCTTGTCCGCGCCGTCCGGACCCCTGGCTGCGCCATCCTGTCCATTGGGGGCCGAGATTACGCTCGACTCCGCGGGTCTCCGACGCGATAGCCTCCTGTTCGGCGAATCCCAGTCCCGTATCATTCTTTCAGTGAAATCTGGAGACGTTCAATCTCTCAAAGAGTTAGGCGATAAATCTCATGTGCCGCTTTCTATTCTTGGATTCGTCGGAGGCCGGAACCTCACCATCTCGATTCGCGACGACCAGGGCCGGGCGAACGTGTGGATTGACCGTCCCTGCCGAGACCTTGATATACTCTGGAGGGGCGCGCTCCGGTCGGCACTGGAGTCGGGAGACGGACACAGATGAGCAGGACCAGCGCTCTCATCACCCCCGACAAGTTCCACGACGAGTGCGCCGTCTTCGGCGTGTACGGCCACAAGGAAGCGGCGAACCTGACCTATCTCGGTCTGTACGCACTCCAGCACCGCGGTCAGGAAAGCTCCGGCATCGTCTCTAACGATGGTGTCCAGTTCCATGTGGAAAAAGCCATGGGGTTGGTGGCCGACGTCTTCACCAAGGACCGCCTGAAGCGCCTGCCCGGCCGGTCGGCGATCGGCCACAATCGCTACTCCACGGCCGGCTCCAGCGATCTCAAAAATGCGCAGCCGCTGGTTGTCAACTTCGCGTTCGGCAACCTGGCGCTGGCTCACAACGGCAACCTGATCAATGCCCAGATGCTCCGTAACGAATTGGAAGCCTACGGGGCCATCTTCCAGTCCACGACCGACAGTGAGGTGATCGTGCATCTCATTGCTCAGGCCCGCCAGAGCCTCCTGCTGGAACGGATCTTTGACGCGCTTAACCAGGTACGCGGGGCGTTCTCCGTGACGATCCTGACGGACAATGGCCTGGTGGCGGCGCGCGATCCCTGGGGCTTTCGGCCGCTGTGTCTGGGCAGGATTAAGGGCGCATGGGTCGTGGCCTCCGAGACCTGCGCGTTCGACCTGATCGGCGCCGAGACGGTCCGCGACATCGAACCAGGCGAGGTGATTTATATTGACGAGAAGGGCCTCCAGTCCTTCCACCCCTTCCCCAAGGTCAAGCCGGCAATGTGCATCTTCGAACATATTTACTTCGCCCGCCCCGACAGCAAAATTTATGGGAGCAACGTCTACTCGGCCCGTAAAGCGCTCGGCCGCCAGCTCGCCAAAGAGGCCGCCGTACCCGCCGATCTGGTCATCCCAGTGCCGGACTCCGGCGTACCTGCCGCGCTTGGATTTGCCGAGTGCGCCGGCCTTCCCTTCGAACAGGGCCTGATCCGTAACCACTATGTGGGCCGGACCTTCATCGAGCCGGAGCAGCGCATCCGTCATTTCGGCGTCAAGGTCAAGTTGAACGCCGTGCCGGAGCTCCTGGTCGGCAAGCGGGTGGTCGTGGTGGACGATTCCATCGTGCGGGGCACGACGAGCCGGAAGATCGTGAAGATGCTCCGCCACGCAGGGGCCAAGGAAGTGCATATGCGGATTTCGTCGCCGCCGATCCTCTCGCCGTGCTTCTACGGGATTGATACGCCGACCAAGAAGGAGCTGATCGGCTCGACGCACACGATCGAGGAAATCCGCAAATACATCACCGCCGATTCACTCGCCTATCTGAGTCTGGAAGGACTCCTGGCCGCCGCGCCCGGCGATGGCGCGCGCTACTGCAACGCCTGCTTCACGGAAAACTATCCGATCCCCTTCACCAAAGCCGAGGAGATGCAGTTGGGTCTCTTCGACCATCCGTGAGGGTGCCGGTTTTACGGATCAGCCGCCGCGTCGTCGTTTCCCTCGCCCTCTTCCAACTGCTTTGGATTTACGCCTGGATTATCGAGCCGAACTGGATTGAGGTCACCCGGCACGAGGTCTGGTTCAAGACCTTACCGGAGGAGTTCAACGGCCTGGTCATGGCGCACGTGTCGGACCTGCACATGCGTGGATACGGCGCACGCGAGCGACGCGCGCTTGAACTGCTGGCCCAAGCCAAGCCGGACGTCATCGCCGTGACGGGCGATTTCACGTTGGAAGGGAGCGATCCGGCCGCGCTCCGCCAATTTCTCGAGGACCTCAGCAAGCAGAAGCCCGCCTTCGGGATCTGGGCAGTGCTCGGCAACCACGACCACTGGCACCCGCCGGCGGCAAACGATGGGGCGGTCCGGAAATTCTTTTCCGACACGGGTGTCGCCCTCCTGGTCAACGAATGGGGGCGGATCGGCAAGGGCCTGGATACGCTCACGCTGGTCGGGGTGGACGATCCCTTCACCGGCGTGGATAATCTGGGCGTCGCCCTGCGAGGCACGCAGCGGACGCCGTTTGCCATCCTGTTGGCGCACTCGCCTGAAATTTTTATGAAGGCCGATCTTACCAAATTCGATCTGGTGCTGACCGGGCACACCCATGGGGGGCAGGTGCGTCTGCCGGGCCTCGGCGCGCTGTGGCTGCCGGCCGGCAGCGAGGGCTACGACTCGGGCTGGTTCTACGGGCAGTATGCCCAGATGTACGTGACGCGGGGGGTGGGGACGAGCATCCTGCCGATCCGCTTTCTCTGCCGTCCGGAGATCGCCCTGATCACGCTCAAGCGGGGTGGATCAAAGACCTGAGCGGGCCACGCCTGTCTCCTACTTCCCGTCCAGCGTGGTGCGTACTTTGCGCAGCAGGCCGTCCGTCGTGAAGGGTTTCTGGAGAAACGCCATGCCTTCGATCAGGATCTCATGACGGATGACCGTATCGTCGGGATAGCCGGACATGTAGAGCACCCGCATATCCGGGCGGGTCGTGGCCAACCGGTCGGCGAACTCGCGGCTGCTCATTCCCGGCATCACCACGTCGGTCAGCACGAGAGGAATCGGCCCCTCATGCCGATCGCAGAGTTCAAGGGCCTCTTTCCGGTCGGACGCCTCCAGCACGTGATATCCGCCGTGCCGCAGAAGCGAGCTCGTCAGGTTCCGGAGAGGCTCATCGTCTTCAACCAGCAGAATGGTTTCCGTGCCTTTTTGCGACGCCGTGCCTACGGAGCTCGGCAGGATGACGTCCAGTTCCTTCTCCACCCTCGGCAGATACACCTTGAACGTCGCGCCCTTTCCGACCTCGCTGTACACCCAGATAAAACCGCTGCTCTGTTTGACGATCCCGTAGACCGTTGACAGGCCGAGCCCTGTTCCCCGGCCCGTCCCCTTGGTCGTGAAAAACGGCTCGAACATGCGCTTCTGGGTCTCGGCGTCCATTCCGCATCCGGTGTCGCTCATGGCCAGCATGACGTAACGGCCGGGTTTGGCGCCGATGTGCGTGCGGGTATAGGTCTCGTCCAGCTCGACGTTCGCGGTCTCGATGGTCAGTTTCCCGCTCAGCGGCATGGCATCGCGCGCATTCACCGCGAGGTTCATGATGACCTGCTCGATCTGCCCCGGATCGGCCTTCACCCGGCCCAATGACGGCGCCAACGCCATAGCCAGTCGAATGTCCTCGCCGATCAACCGCTGGAGCATCTTGCCCACATCGGTCACGACGGCGTTCAGGTCCAGGACTTTGGGATCAAGCACCTGCTTGCGGCTGAAGGCGAGGAGTTGCCGCGTCAACCCGGCGGCCCGCTCTCCGGCCCGCTTGATCGCTTCGATATTGCCCCGCAGGGAATCATCGCCCGTGATGCGCTGCAACGTCAGCTCGCTGTAGCCATTGATGATCGTCAACAGATTGTTGAAGTCGTGGGCGATGCCGCCGGTAAGCTGCCCAATCGCCTCCATTTTCTGCGCCTGACGCAACTGTGCCTCAAGCTGTTTCCGCTGGGTGATGTCTTTGATGATCGCAGCCAGGCCGTCCGGTCGCCCGCCCCGGTTTTTGACCACGAACACGGTAAGCGAGATCGCCACCCGAGACCCGTCTTTCCGGAGCAATTCCTTTTCGTACTCGGCCGGCTCCTCGGTCCTGATGACCTTCATGACTATGTCAGCTTCGAATTTGCGGTACTCCGCCGGAGTAAGAACTTGATAGGTCTTTGTCAGGAGGTCCTCTTTTGTATGCCCCGTCAGTTTAAGAAAGGAGTCGTTCACATCAAGAAACAGGCCGTCGAGCGTCCAGTAGGCGATGGCGTCTTTGGACGATTCATAAATGCCGATGAACCGTTCTTGCGTTTCGCGCATTGCCTTTTCGAACTGCCGGCTTGAAGCCTTCTCTTCGGCGTCCCGCAAGGCTCGGCGCACCGCCTGCGCAAAACGGGCGGGCCGCTGCTTCAGAATGTAATCGGTCGCGCCATCCCGAAGACATTGGATGGCCGACTCTTCGCCGAGGGTGCCGGAGAAAAAGAGGACCGACACGTCGGGATATTTGGCCTTCGCCAGAAGCAACGCCGACCGCCCGTCGTAGGAGGGCAGCGTGAAGTCAGAAACCACCAGATCGAATCGTTGCCGGTCCAGGGCGTCGGCGAACGCAGCTCGGGTCTCGACGCGCACGATCTCGCAGGCAAGGCCGTCCTCGGCCAGTATGGCCTGAACAAGATCAGCATCGGCCGCATTGTCCTCAAGATGGAGAATGCGTACGGGTCTGGCCATAGGCTGTCCCGCACTCTCGCGCTCAGCTTCCACCACCGACCCCGCGTGTTTCAACGCCCCCATCCTTTCGCCACCCTTTCACGTCGCGTGTGCCACCGTGGTCGGCGGCGGTTCGTTGACGACGGCCCAGAATGCGCCCAGACTCTTCACCGCTTCGACGAAATCCCCGAAGTCTACCGGCTTCACGACATACGCATTCACGCCCAGTTTGTAACTCTCGATCAGGTCCTTTTCCTCGCGCGACGATGTGAGGATGACCACCGGAATCGTTTTCAGGTTGTCATCATTCTTGATGGTCCGCAGCACCTCCAGGCCGTCCACCTTGGGCATCTTGAGATCCAGCAAGATGACGGCAGGGCTGTTGCCGTTTCGCATGGCAAATTCCCCCCGATGATACAGGTAATCCAGCGCCTCCGCGCCGTCGTTGACGACCACCACCTCATTGGCGAGATGGTGCTCGTCAAGCGCCGTCAGGGTCAGCTCCACGTCTTTGGGGTTGTCCTCCGCCAGCAAAATCCGCTTCAGCTCAGCCATCATTGCAATCCTCCATCCTTCGGAAGTGAAAAGTAAAAGGTCGCGCCGTGGCCTACCGCGCTCTCGGCCCAGGTGCGACCTCCATGGCGGTGAATGATGCGCTGGACGTTGGCCAGCCCGATGCCGGTGCCTTCAAACTCGTTCGCGCTGTGCAGTCTTTGGAAGACGCCGAACAGCTTATGGGCGTACTGCATGTCGAACCCTGCGCCGTTGTCACGGACGAAAAACACGGTCTCATCGTGCTGGTCGGCAACGCCGTTTCGGGACCCGATCTCGATCCGAGCTTCTTCGCGCATGCCGGTGTACTTCACGGCGTTCCCGATCAAGTTGACCAGCACCTGCCGCAACATGGAGGGGTCGCCGCGCACTTTCGGCAATATCCCGACGGTCCACGCGAGCTTCCTTCCCTCCGTGTCGGGACGAAGACCGCTGATCACGTCTGTGACCAGTTGCTCCAGATCGACCGTCGTCCTATGCATTTCCGAGCGGCCCACGCGAGAAAAGGCCAGCAGATCGTCAATCAGACGGCCCATCTGCTTGGCTGACTCGGAGATGGTCGCCAGATACCGGCGGCCCTTTTCATCGAGCGCAGCAGCGTGCTTCTGCAGCAAAGACGAGAACCCGTCGATGTGGCGCAGTGGCGCGCGAAGGTCGTGCGACACGGAGTAGCTGAAGGCCTCCAGTTCCTTGTTGGCGGCTTCAAGCTGCTCTTTGCGAAGCTTGATCTCTTCTTCCGCCCGCATGCGTTCATTGACGGTCCGCGTCACTACCGCGCTTGTGACCACGGCCACCGCTATCGCCAGCAGGCCTCCGGCCATGATGACGAGCAGGGTGGCGCTGGCCCGCTCGTATTCCTCCGCGCCACGGCGCGTCAGCAACGCGTCCTCCTCACGGATCATCTCGGCGATGATCCGCCGGATTTCATCCATCTCCTTCTTGCCTTCGCCGGCGGCAACGCGCCGCCGCGCAGCCTCAAAGCTCTTCTCCTTCCGCAGGGCGACCGTTGCCGCGTGAAACGCAAGCAACGTCGACACCATCGGTTCCAGGACGGCGAGCCGCTGTTGCTGGCGCGGATTGTCCGCCGTCAATCTCCTGGTGCTCGCAAGATCCGCCGGAATCTGATGGAGGGCGTCACGATACGACTCCAGGTACTGGTCTGCTCCAGTGATAATGTAGCCACGCTGCCCGCTCTGGACATCTTTCAGTGAGGAGAGCGTGGCTTCGAGTGCTGTCAGCACTTCGTGGGTATGCGCAACTAATCGGCTGGATTCAATGAACTGCTGCGTGCTGTGGTAGCCCAGCGCGACGAGGCCCAGTAGGATCGCCAGGGCGAGCCCGAACCCGCCGAAGATCTTCCTCCCCATGGTCTTCGTTCCCATCCAGAGCCATCTAGACGTATCGCGCGTGTGCGTATCCGGACAATCCCAGCCATTGATGAGTGCCTGCACAAATCATGCCCCATGCACTTTACCTTGAGAATGCATGGCAGCATCGTCTAAATCTCTGTCTCCGCAATGGCTTGCACCGTATGGGCAGGCATGGTTCGTCAGGTCTCAGGCAGGTTGATCCTGATCATCTCAGGTTGATATCCGGGCAGATGCGCGTTGCTATGTAGATAGATACACGGTGTTCATTTTTGAGCCGCATCGTCCCTGCAGGCTGCTGAAAAAAGGCTCGTCACTCCCGCGAAAGCGGGAGTCCATTCCAGTCCTGGATTCCCGCCTGCGCGGGAATGAGATAGAATTACTCCTCCAGCGTCGAGATGTCGCCGGGGTTCTGGCCAAGTTCCTTGGCCTTCAGCACCCGCCGCATGATCTTGCCGGACCGGGTCTTGGGGAGGCTGGGGACGACGTCAATTTCACGGGGGACGGCTATTTTACCTAAGTTATGCTGGACATGATCCTTTAATTGCTGAACCAGTTCAGGTGATTCGATGACGCCCTGCTTGAGGATCACAAAGGCTTTGATGGATTCGCCGGCCGTTTTGTGGGGCTTGCCGATCACGGCCGCCTCGGCGACCGCCTGGTGACTGACCAGGGCGCTTTCCACTTCGGCGGTTCCAATGCGATTCCCGGCGACCTTGATGACGTCGTCGGCTCGGCCCATGAAGAAAAAGTACCCGTCTTCGTCCTTTCGGCAGACGTCCCCCGCTGTGTAGCATCCAGGGATCGTGTTCCAGTAGACCTTGTAGCGGTCCGGGTCCTTGTAAATCGTCCGCATCATGGAGGGCCAGGGTTGCCTGATCACCGCGAAGCCGCCGGCGTTCGGGGGGAGCGGGTTGCCTTGGCGATCCACCACGTCGGCCTCGATGCCGAGGAAGGACCGGGCGGCCGACCCCGGTTTGAGCGTGGTGCAGGGGAGGGGAGTGACCAGGATCGCGCCGGTCTCGGTCTGCCACCAGGTATCCATGATCGGGAGCGTGCCGCCGGTCACGCGATGGAACCAGAGCCAGGCTTCTGGGTTGATCGGCTCGCCGACCGATCCGAGGATTCGCAAACTACTGAGGTCGTACTTCTTGGGCCACTCCTCCCCGTATTTCATCAGGAGGCGAATCGCCGTGGGGGTGGTGTAAAAGATGGTGACGCCGTATCGCGCGATTAGGTCCCACCAGCGTCCAGGGTTGGGATAGTCGGGCTTGCCCTCCACCATTAACACCGTCGCGCCGTTCAGGAGCGGCCCGTAGACGATGTAGCTGTGCCCCGTGACCCAGCCGGGGTCGGCGACGCAGAAGTACACGTCGTCATCCTTGAGATCAAAGACCAGCTTCGTGGTCAAATACGTGCCGACCATGTAGCCGCCATGCACATGGACGACGCCCTTGGGCTTCCCCGTGGTGCCGGACGTATAGAGGAAGTACAGAGGGTCTTCGGCGTCCATCACCTCCGGGGGGCACACCGCTGGTTCGTTTGCCAGCCAGTCGTTCCAGTCAATCTCCTTGGCGCCTGACAGCGCAACGCCAGGCTTCTGGCGCTGCACGACCACGACCTTTTCAATAGACGGGGAACCGGCGACGGCTTTGTCCACGACAGGCTTGAGGGAAAGGACCTTGCCGCGGTCATAACCCACGTCGGCGGTGATGATCACCCGTGGCTGACAGTCCTCGATGCGGCTGGCCAGCGCGGGCGCGCTGAATCCGGAATAGACGACGGTATGGATGGCGCCGATGCGGGCGCAGGCCAGCATGGCGATGGTCTGTTCGGGAATTTTGGGGAGATAGATGGCCACCCGGTCGCCCTTGCGGATGCCCAGTGCCTTCAATGCGTTGGCGCAGCGGCAGACCTGCCGGTAGAGCTCGCCATAGGTGACGATGCGTTCGCTATCGTCCTCGCCGACCCAAATCAGCGCGACCTTGTTCTTGCGCCAGGTCTTGATATGCCGGTCCAGGCAATTGTGCGTGATGTTGCACGTGGCGCCGACGAACCACTTGGCCCAGGGATAGTCCCACTCCAGGACCTGCGTCCACGGGGCAAACCATTCCAGTTCACGCGCGGCTTTTTCCCAAAATCCCGGCACGTCCTTGAGCGACTCGGCATAGGCCTTGTCGTAATCCTTGATCCAGGCATTCGCAATGGTTTCGGCCGAGGGAGGGAACACCTCGGCGGCCTTCTGCAAGCTCTCGACGTTTTCTTCCATGGGTCTGTCCTTCCTGATCTCGGAGTCATCCGGGTGTCATTGCGTCGCGCAGCCACCCATGGTACCGTGTACGCGCTGCCGTCTTCAACTGATGGAAAGAGCCATGCCGAGAGCCCGGATTTATGTAGATAGCAAGTTAACTTGTCCGGTTTATGTAGCACATGATCTGTCCGGTTTTCGATGCCGCGGGTTTTGGGGGTCGTGGCCCGAAATTATTTCGCACACACTGCCCCCAGGGTCAACGCGCG
>Ga0213870_1000424_pt1 | contig 20284 bp, 18 predicted proteins | sample WICALVC2017_Meta_FD_160119 | JGI IMG/M metagenome (GOLD analysis project Ga0213870, IMG submission 160119) | Freshwater microbial communities from subterranean cave lake in Wind Cave National Park, South Dakota, United States - WICALVC2017 | ecosystem: Environmental > Aquatic > Deep subsurface >... | reverse complement strand
GCGGAATATTTAATGTTGTCACCCTTTTTATATTCTAAAAGAAGACGCATTAATTTCTCTGACAAGAACGATGGGTCTTCACCGTGATATTTATCAAGAACAGCTTCGATATGTGAGACAACTTTATCGAATTGCCCAGCTTTTGGCCCTAATGACACTGCCAATCGAAAGGCGCGTTGAATTCTGTCCTCACAATCTGTCCAGTGTTCTAGGTCTTCAAGGAGGGTTGCTGATTCCAGATAGGAATTGATCGCCAACAGTGCAAAATTAAAACCCCGCCTTCTTACCCAAAGGACATCTGCGATTCTTGCCTTTAATTCATCGTCTGGAATATCGGACACAATCTCTGCCAATAGGTCTAACTCTGAGTCGCTTAAATCTTCCAGAATGGCGCTTCTAGCGTTACCCATTACCATGACCGGAGCAAATGGTTTTTCTACAGAATCGGGTCTCATCATTACTGAGGCAACCTGACCCAGCAAACGAAACACAGCCTCTTTTTTTATGTCTCCAGCAGTCTTCGCTTCGCGAGCCTTGGCCATGAGTAAACGTGAATAGTCGCTACAATCTTTTTGTGGAGATGACTGAATCACGGTTTCCCACTCTGATTCATTGAGATCATCTTTCGAGAGATGAACATCTACTATTGGCATGATATCACGGTTTTAAAACAGCTATTAACTCAATAGAATTTCAGTCTTACACGCCCAATTTTTTCCAAAAAGAGAAAAGATAGATACAGTGCAGTAAAGGACTACCAAGAGTATCTTTACCCTGAACGTTCGCCGTGCTTGAGTAACTTTTCTCTTGGCCGATCGTCCTTTGGCCATGTTTTAATACCCGCAGTGCTCTTTGTACCCACTTCGGTTAATCTCTTCAAAGTGGCTCCTTCACCACCCGCAGTAGCCGTACTACCCACCATTTACTTGATTTTTGTTCCTGCGGGAATCTCTTCTAAAAAGGTAGCAAGCCCAAAAGCCTGTTCTGCACCTGCGGCCAATAACATCCCTTCTGATAAAACCCCTCTTAACTTCACTGGAACAAGATTGCAAACCACAATAATCTTTTTCCCAATCAAGGCTTCTGGTGCGTATTTTTCAGCGATACCCGCAACGACCTGTCTCACGCGTTCCCCTGTATCCACCTGCAGTTTTAAGAGCTTCGTCGACTTGGGAATTCGCTCCGCTTCTTTGATAATCCCCACACGCAAATCAACCTTGCCGAAATCTTCAATCGTAAGCCCCAACGGGGGCGCGGTGATGACCGCTTCCGTTGGTCGCGGTAAGGGCATAGACACAACTTTTCTATCTATTCTGGGAAAAAGTGCATCGCCTTTCTGAACTGTTTTTCCTATCAATGAATCGCCCCACTTATGTGAACCAATTTCTTCAAGCCCCAGTTGCCACCCTATTTTTTCCGCCGTTTGAGGCATAAATGGACTGATGTATACTCCGATGATTCGTATTGCCTCTGCGGCTGTGAATAGGAATGTGTCGAGCTTCTCTTTTTTAGAGGGGTCTTTTGCCATATTCCACGGAGCCATCTCCTCTACATAACGGTTGACCCTGTCAATGAGCTTCCATATTTCAGCCAATGCCAGATGAAACTCCAAACCATTTAGCGCAACTTTTATAGGATCATGTACGCTACGGATTGTCTCCAATAGATCAGATTCTTCTGGATGACGCCCAAGAGATGTCGGCTTTGGGATAATCCCGTCTGATTTCTGTACTATTAAATGAACCACGCGGCTCACGAGATTTCCCAAGTCGTTCGCAAGATCGCTGTTGTATCGTTGCAGAAGCGCGTCCTGCGAAAAATTTCCATCGTTTCCAAAGGGAACCTCACGCAGTAAAAAATAGCGAAAGGCGTCTACGCCAACCGTTTCAATGACGGCACTAGGATCAACCACATTCCCCCGACTTTTAGACATCTTTTCTCCATCCACCGTCCACCAGCCGTGTGCAAATATTTTTTTGGGCAAGGGCATATCCAATGCCATCAACATTGTTGACCAGTAAACTGCGTGCGTCGTGAGAATGTCTTTTCCCACAAGATGCATATCGGCAGGCCATCCTGAAAAATGTTCTGTCCCATAGCCGCGCATTGAAATATAATTGATCAGCGCGTCAAACCAGACATAAGTGACATAATCAGCATCAAACGGAAGCGGAATGCCCCATGCCAAACGACTCTTGGGACGGGAGATGCACAGATCGCCTAACGGTTTGTCCAAAAATCCTAATATCTCGTTTCGGCGTGAGGGGGGTTCTATAAAATCTTGGGTGTCTAAAATAAATTGCTTAAGGCTGTCTTGATATTGTCCCATCTTGAAAAAATAATTCTTCTCAGAGAGCGGCGCGACCTCCCGATGACAATCGGGACATTTTCCGTCAATGACATCCTTCTCCGTAAAGAACCGCTCATCGGGAATGCAGTACCATCCGTCATACGTTCCTTCGTAAATCTCTCCTTTTTCCTTCAATAATGTTAATGCCTTTTTGACCCCTTCATGATGGCGCGGATCGGTGGTGCGAACAAAATCATCGTTACAGATATTCATGCTTTTGCACAGATTTAAAAATGCGCCCACCATATTGTCCACGTGCGCTTGCGGCGTAACATTTCGCTTTGCGGCCGCTTCGGCCACCTTCTGGCCATACTCATCAACACCGGTCAGAAAAAAAACATCTTCTCCCAACGCTTTGTGGTAACGCGCCAAAACATCAGCCGCGACTGTCGTATAGGCATGGCCAATGTGCGGCGTATCATTCACATAATAGATCGGGGTCGTAATATAAAAAGATTTTTTATTCATACTGTCGTGCCTAATTTATCTCGCATTTGCATCAGCAGGGTTTCCAATGCAAGCTGTTTGTTAATGTTTCTCGAAAGTGTTTGTTCAATACCTGCAATGTTTGCTAAAAATTTGGTGACCTCTTCTGCGTTCATTCGATTTGCCCACCGCGCCAATTCCTCTTTTCGCCATGAGAAAACCAATAGAGCAGAATCAGGGTTTTCACGCGTCATGCGTATCACGAGAATATCCCGAAAATAGGCAGACAAATAATAGAGCGCGCGTTCCATCATTTCAAGATCACTGGCATGGGATTTCGCCAGTTCAAAAAGCGTGTCGTAATGCGACAGGGTTTCTTCTTTCACCAAGTCATTCAGCAGGGCTTCCTTTTCGCGCGCCTCTTCTATTTCAATCGAAAGCGCCTCACCCAATTTTCCGCCTGTAAAAGCCGCAACCAATCGGGCATCCCCGATCGTCCATTTTTTCTGATCCATTAAAATCGCTTCAATTTGAGAAAGGGAGAGCGGAGAGAACGGAACCTGCTGACATCGAGAAAGCAGTGTCGGCAGAAGCAATCCGGATTTTTTGGCAATCAAAATCAGCACCGCGTAAGGCGGCGCATCTTCAAGCGTTTTTAAGAGGCCATTTTGCGCCTGTGTCGTTAAGGCTTCTGCAGGGGAGATGATGATGATTTTCCGCGTTCCGTCAATCGGCGCAAAGTGAACGGTTTCCTGCATCGCCCGAATGCCGTCAATCTTGATGGTATGCTCATCTTTTATAGGCGCAATAATTAGAAAATCAGGATGGTTCCCGTTTTGCATCTTCTGACAGGAAAGGCATCTGTTACAGGGGTTGATGATAGTCTCGATTTCAGAGGGTGACGGACAGAGCAACGCTTTCGCAAAAAGCATCGCCGATGATCTTTTACCGATGCCCTCTTCTCCGACCAACAACAGCGCGTTTGGAACGTTTCCAGTCCGCAAGATGGACTGTAAGATTTTGATCGGACGCGTCTGTCCAAAAAGATCATTGAAGGAGGTCATCTATAGCCTTTCGTATCTTCATAAAAACCTGCCGTTCACTGCTATCGGCATGGATGCAATAAATCCGTTCAGGCTCTTGCATGGCCAGCGCAAGATATTCATCTCGTACTTTTTGGTGAAACGCATTCGCCTCAAGATCAAGCCGATTGATTTCGGTTCTTGTCTTTAAACGCGCAAGTCCCTTTTTCACATCAATATCAAGCAGGAGGGTGAGATCGGGTTTTATATCGTTTGCGGCAAAACGCGCCATACTCTGCACCTTGCGCAATGGAAGACCGCGCGCGGCTCCTTGGTAGGCCAAAGTGGAGTCTGTAAAACGATCGCATAAAACAATTTGCTTTTTAGCAAGCGCGGGCAATATCACTTCCGAAAGATGCTGTGCCCTATCAGCAAGGTATAAAAACAGTTCGGCTTTTGGGGTATAGTTTATTTTTTGGGGATCCAGCAAAATGGAGCGGATGGCCTCGCAGGTTACGGTGCCACCAGGTTCCCGCGTCGCGCAAACAGTGTGTCCTTTTTTTTCTAAATACTCAGCAAGACGCGCAAGTTGTGTTGTTTTTCCGCTTCCCTCACCCCCTTCAAATGTAATGAAATATCCCTTCAATCCTGCCTCCACAAACGAGAAGGCATCATAAAGAACATCTATCAAAATTGCAAATTCAGGATCAATAACATTGCCACAATGTTTTTAGGCAGACAACAGGAAAAAACCTCAATCAGTATACATTCTCTTACTGCGCCATCGCCAATGCGACGCTCGTACGAAACGGACAGCGGCGTTCTTCTATATGCGCCTCATACTCCGCCCGAAAATGTTTTAGCGTGGATAGAATCGGCGCGACCTCCGCATCTCCAAAGGCGCAGACGGTCATCCCTTCTATCTTGTGCGACAACGATTCTAATGTCTTTAAATCTTCCAGACGTCCTTCGCCGTGTTCAATCCGCGTTAATATCTGCAAAAGCCATGCAGACCCTTCTCGACACGGGGTGCACTTTCCACACGACTCATGATGAAAAAATTCCAGCAGATTCATTGCGGCCCAAACCATACAAGTATCTTCGTTCATCACAGTAACCGCGCCTGATCCCAACATCGAACCTGCCGCCGCAACCGACTCAAAATCCATTCTCACATCAAGATGCTCGGACGTGAAAAAAGACGCGGACGCCCCGCCTGGAATAATCGCCTTGAGTTTCTTATCCCCGCGCATTCCGCCCGCATGTTCGTAAATCATTTCTCTAAACGTAATCCCCAACGGAACTTCATAATTGCCCGGCTGATTGACAGGACCACTCACTGAGAAAATGCGCGTCCCGGTACTCTTGCCATTCCCAATGGCCGCAAACCATTCATGCCCTTTATTGATAATGTGCGGGACATTAGAAAGCGTCTCTACGTTATTCACAACGGTTGGTTTTTGATAAAGGCCATGTGTGGCCGGAAAGGGCGGTTTTGATCTTGGCTTGCCACGCTTGCCCTCTATAGATTCAAGCAATGCCGTTTCCTCTCCGCAAATATAAGCCCCTGCGCCGCGATGAACGGAAACATTCAGATTAAATCCAGACGCCATAATATCTGTGCCTAGAAATCCAGCGCGATAGGCCTCTGCAATCGCTTGGTTTAAAATCTTCGCGCCTAAAAAAAATTCTCCTCGAATGTAGATATAGGCTGTCTGCGCGCCAATGGCAAAACAGGCAATGGCAATTCCTTCCAAAATCGGATGCGGATCATTTTCAATCAACTGCCGATCTTTAAATGTCCCCGGCTCCGATTCGTCCGCATTACAACAGAGGTATTTTGGCCCGGGATGGTCTTTCGGAATAAAACCCCACTTCACCCCGGTCGGAAAACCAGCCCCTCCCCGACCGCGCAGACCTGATTTTTTAATCGTCTCAATCACGTCTTGCGGCGACATCCCCTTTAACACCTTTTCAAGGGCACTGTACCCGCCCGCGCGCGTGTAATCAGTCAACGAGCCTGTATAGCCCGGCTGTTCCATATTCTTAAGCAATATCTTTTCGTATACTGGCATTTTTAAATTTACCTTTCAGATGCAGTTCAAATCCTTCTGCAGGGATAAACTTTTTACCCTACCATCGGCAGTCTAAATCTCCCCGTCGCCAAGGAAGATTTTCCCACCCGTTTTAAATCATCGAGTATCTGATCAACCTTCTGGTTCGTGAGATGCTCATAATAGTCTTCATTGATCTGCATCATTGGGCCACTTCCACACGCGGCCAAACACTCTACAAGTTTTAATGAAAAAAGACCATCGGGCGTTTTCTCCCCTGCATGAATCTCTAGTTTTTTCTGCATATAAGCAATCAACGTGTTCGCCCCAGAAAGCCCGCAAGAAAGCGTCTTGCAAATTTGAATATGAAACCGCCCAACAGGCTTTAGATTATACATATAATAAAACGTTGCAACGTCATACACCTGAACCGGTGTGAGATCAAGCAGTTCCGAGATGTCAATCATCGCCTGCTCGGATAAGTATCCAGACGCAGTTTGCTCAATCCAAAGCGCAGGCAATAACACAGACCGTTTGTCTGGATATTTAGGAAATTCCGCTTCGATACAACTTTTTGTTTGATCCGACAGCACACGCATTTTCATCGGTCACACTCCCCCATGACAATATCATACGTTCCAAATATCGTCACGATATCAGCAATCATATATCCCCGCGCCATAAAATCAAATGCCCCCATGTGGATAAAAGACGGGGGCCGAATGCGGCACCGATGCGGCTTGTTCCCCCCCTGACTCACGATGTAAAAACCAAGTTCCCCCTTAGGCGCCTCAATAGAAGAATAGACCTCACCCTCAGGGACTTCAAATCCGCGCGTGGCAATCATAAAATGATGAATAAGGCTTTCCATATCGGCCATGACCTTGTCGCGCGGAGGATAGGTAATCATAGGAAGATCAGCAACAATCGGCCCTTTTGGAATTTGGTCTAGGCATTGCTTGATGATTTTCGCGCTCTGGCGCATCTCTTCAATCCGAATATAGTAGCGGTCGTAAGTATCCCCGTTCTTTCCCAACGGCACTTCCCATTCCACTTTGTCGTACACGCCGTACGGATCGGTTTTTCGTATATCGTAATTCACCCCTGAAGCGCGCAAAACTGGCCCAGTCAAACCGAAATTCACAGCGTCTTTTCCAGAGATCACGGCAATCCCTTTTGTGCGCGCCACCCAGATTCGGTTGGTCTCCAACAGGGTATTGTATTCATCAATTTTTTCTGAAAACGTCTCGAGAAATTTGTACATCCGATAGATCACATCATCGGACATATCCCGATCCACCCCGCCAACGCGAAAATAGCTCACGGTTAATCGCGCGCCGCAGAGCACCTCGAAAAGATCAAGCAGAACCTCCCGTTCTCTGAAGGTATAAAAGAAAACGGTCATTGCGCCGATATCCAATGCCTGTGTCCCCAACCAAAAAAGATGGCCAGACAATCTTTGCATCTCAGAGACAATCGTTCGAATATATTCCGCGCGTTGTGGAACAACGACTTTTAATAACTTCTCTACAGTGCGAACAAAGGCATAGTTATTGGTCATTGCACAGATGTAGTCTAGGCGATCTGTCAACGGAATGATTTGCGTATAGGTGGCATCTTCTGCCAATTTTTCAACCCCGCGATGCAGATACCCAAGATGCGGCGTGGCCTTGACAATCGTTTCCCCCTCCAAATCCAAGACAACCCGCAAAACGCCATGCGTCGCAGGATGTTGAGGCCCCATGTTGAGAAGCATATCCTCAACGCGATGCGGTTGCTTATCCGGCGCGACTTCTACGTCGTCATCTGCGTAGTGGTCCAATATCTGGGCTTCTATCGGTTCTTGTACCTGTTCTTCCATATTAGCCTAACTTTTGTCCTTCCAGTCCCGCTGTGTGGGACATGTTCCGTGTGGCACATGTTTTCGTGACACCCAGTCCCGCTGTGTGGGACATGTTCCGTGTGGCACATGTTTTCGTGACACCCAGTCCCGCTGTGTGGGACATGTTCCGTGTGGCACATGTTCATGTGCCACCTAAAAATGGAAATCCGTCGCGCCATCCACGCCCTTCTACGGGAAAATCTTTTCGCAATGGATACCCTTCATCGTAGTCTTCAGTCATTAAGATACGTCTTAAATCAGGATGGTGATTAAACACAATTCCCATCATATCGTAAACCTCGCGTTCAAGGAAATTGGCGCCTTGCCAGATTTCGACGGCTGAATCAATGGTGCAATCGTTTTCTGGAACCCGCGCCTTCACACGAATCCGATGATTTTTCTCAATAGAATAGAGTTGATAGACCACCTCAAAGCGCGGTTCCTCATTGGGGAAATCCACAGAGGTTAAATCGGTAATGTGATCAAAATCCAACGCATGGTCATCATGCAGGTATTTTAAAAATGCAACAACGCGTTCCCGCGCAACCGAAAAAGTCACCTCGCCAAACGCCTCTTTTAGAGAGACGGCACCTTCCCAATCAGCCCCAATTTTTTCAATAACGGCTTTCTGCATCACGCCTATGCCCTGAAAACTTTTTCTTTCATGATTTTTTCTTGAAGCCGCAAAATACCGGCAATCAGGGCTTCGGGGCGAGGGGGACAGCCAGGGACATAAATGTCAACCGGAATAAAACGATCCACCCCTTGCACCACGCTATAACTGTTGTAAATATTCCCAGAAGTCGCGCATGACCCCATTGAGATCACATAACGCGGTTCCGGCATTTGATCGTAAATCCTGCGAATCACTGGGGCCATCTTTCGGCAAACCGTACCGGCCACAATCATTAAATCTGATTGTCTCGGCGATGCCCGAAACACGCCTGCGCCAAAACGATCAAGATCATATCGTGCGGAAACAGACGCAATCATCTCAATCGCGCAACAGGCCAATCCAAAAGTCATTGGCCAGAGTGCCGATTTTCGTGCCCAATTCACGACCGTATCAAGAGATGTGGTCACAATATTGGTTTCAAACGAATGATCAATTAGTCCCATTCTAACGCCCCTTTCTTCCAAGCATAAAAGTAGCCTACCAGCAAAACCGCGATAAACACAATCATCGAAATCAGGGCAGACAATCCCAAATTTAAAAAGCTAACAGCCCATGGATAGAGAAATACAATCTCAATATCAAAGATCACAAAAAGCATCGCAATCAGATAATATCGAAGTGGAAAGCGGGGATGCGGATCGCCAATCGGATCCACGCCGCTTTCATAAGGAGAGAGTTTTTCAGCGTAAGGCTTCGCGGGACGTACCAAATAGCCCATGATAATCGTTACGGCACCAAAGCCAAACGCAATCAGCATAAAAACTGCTATCGGAATATAACCTTCCATAACCCTAAGTCTCCCCGCCTTATGAGCCGTTCATCCTAACGAACTAAAAAAATAAAGTCAAGATACAGTCTCTCCATTAAGAACAGAGATAGAAAAGTGGTCAAGCACCATAACGTAAAAGATCTGAGACGTGTGCTATTTGCGGATTTGCTACAGTGCGCTTGTTGAGCAGTTGACGTGCGATCGCAAACCCTTACCCCCGCTCGTTCTCAACGGGCTTGCCTTGACTTCTAAAACTCTTCGCCGAAGGCGACGGTTCCAACGACATTGGATTGATAAGCCGATACACGGCGTTCGAAAAAATTGGCCAATTCCTGCACATCCTGCAAGTCCATAAAGCCAAACGGATTTTTCGATCCGAAGATCGGCGCGATCTCCAACGAGACAAGACGCCGATCCGCGATAAATTGTAAATACTGCCGCATATCAAAAACAGAAAGCCCGGCAACACCCTGCTCTAATGCATCAGACGCAAAAAGCAACTCGCATTCCACCGCATCCCGCATCATCGCCACAACCTGTTCCTTCAGCGTTTCATCAAAAAGAGACGGCTCTTCGCGTCTTATTGTTGCAATCACTTCATACGCAAAGGCAATGTGCGCGCTCTCATCCCGAAAGACCCAGTTTGTCCCCGTGGCCAAGCCATTGAGCAGTCCTTTAGAACGCAGAAAAAATACGTACGCAAACGCGCCAAAGAAAAAAAGTCCTTCAATACAAGCCGCAAAACAGATGAGATTGAGCAGAAACCGCTGACGATCCGCACGGGTCCGAATTTCATCAAGACTATAGATCGCGTTAATCCATTTAAAACAAAAATCGCCCTTTTTCTTAATGGAGGGTATTTTTTCAATCGCCGAAAAGGCCAATGCCCGACTCTCAAGATCGGGAAGATAGGTGTCCAGCAAAGTCAGATAAAACTCAATATGTAACGCCTCTTCGTACAGTTGACGCGAAAGATACACACGCGCCTCTGGAGAGTTAATATGTTTGTAAAGATTAAGCACCAGATTATTCGAAACAACCGAATCGCCCGTGGCAAAAAAGGCAATCAACCGATGAATGAGGTGCCGTTCCGAAGGCTTCATTCGCGTATGCATATCCACGACATCGGTTGAGAAATCCACCTCCTCAACAGTCCAAGTATTTTTGATCGCAGACTTGTACATCTCAAAAAAGATGGGATATTTCATGGGCCTCAACGTGAGGTTTAACCCGGCATCTAAAATCATTCAAATCCCTTCAAATCCCCCCGACCACTATTTTCTAAAGGGGGGGTATATTCACTATATTTATTATATTTATCCGCAGGCTTCGCACGCTGTGGGATTTTCTAAGGAACAGGCAATTGCCTCCTCTGGTGAGGCGGTGACTGTGGCCTTCGCAATTTCTGTTGCAGGACGAGACCGCAGATAATAAGTGCTCTTTAATCCCCGCTTCCATGCGTGCATATACATGGAGGACAATTTACCAATCGTTGGACTTTCAATAAAAAGATTGAGCGACTGGCTTTGGTCAATAAAAGGGGCGCGATCCGCCGCCATATCTAAAAGAGAACGCATCGGAATTTCCCATACCGTCCGATAAACCGCCTTGACCTTTTCGGGAATTTCAGCAATCCCTTGAATCGAGCCGTCTGCAAGCTTGATCCTGTTCCGAATATCTTCACGCCATAATCCCAAACCCTTTAACTCCGTGGCCAAATATTGATTGACCTGAAGAAAATCGCCAGAGAGCGTTTCCCGTCTAAATAAATTCGACAACTGCGGTTCAATACACTCATACCCACCGATAATGGAGGCAATGGTCGCGGTCGGCGCAATCGCAATTAAAAGAGAGTTGCGCAATCCAACAGTTTGAATTTTCTTCCGCAAGGCGTCCCACCGTGTCGTATCCTCAGGGACAACCCCCCAATGGTCAAATTGCAAAACACCAGACGCCGCGCGGGTTTCCGAAAAAGACGGATGCGGACCATAGATCGCAGAGAGATCAGACGAGGCACAAAGCGCGTGGTAGTAAATCTCTTCTTGTATCTTTTTTGATAAGTTACACGCTTCTTTTGAGTCAAACGGAAGGTGTAATTGAAAGAATACGTCCTGCAACCCCATCACGCCTAAACCAACAGGACGCCATCGGCGATTGGAATTGGCCGCTTGCTCAATCGGATAAAAGTTGATGTCAATAACGCGGTCTAAATACAAGACAGCCATCGCCACATTGGCGGCCAACTTTTTAAAATCAAACTCGTTTCCTGTAACGTAACGCGAAAGATTGATTGATCCCAAGTTACAAACAGCCGTCTCCCCTTCGGACGTCACCTCCACGATTTCAGTACAAAGATTCGATGAATGCACAACCCCAGACAGGCTCTGATTGGATTTTAGATTGCAACTGTCTTTGAAGGTCATCCAGCCGTTCCCCGTTTCAGCAAGACATTTCATCATCTTTGCGTATAAATCCCGCGCCTTTACTTGTCGTTTATAGAGCTTGCCCTCCTCAACGGCAAGATACGCCTCAACAAAAGCGTCTCCGTAAAGATCGGTGAGATGCGGGGCATCTTTTGGATCAAGCAATGACCAAAGACCATCTTCCTCAACACGCTTCATAAAAAGATCAGGCACCCAGTTGGCCAAATTCAGATTGTGCGTTCTGCGGGCTGAATCGCCCGTGTTGTTGCGCAATTCCAAAAACTCCTCAATATCAGAATGCCACGTTTCCATATAGACACAACAAGCCCCTTTGCGCTTGCCGCCTTGATTCACCGCCGCCACAGAGGAGTCTAACGTTTTTAGCCAAGGCGTTACCCCGTTGGAATGGCCATTGGTGCCGCGAATGAGCGATCCGCGCGACCGAACCCGATGATACGCAACGCCAATCCCACCGGCAAATTTCGAAAGCCTTGCGATATCGGTATATTTTTGATAGATCGAATCCAGCGTGTCTTTGGGCGAGTCTAACAAATAACAAGAAGACATCTGGGGATGCCTTGTCCCTGAATTAAAAAGGGTTGGAGAACTGGGCATATATTCAAACGATGAAATAAGCTGATAAAAACGAATGGCCTCATTGACGGTTTTAGAAAGGCCTGCCGCAACCCGCATAAAAAAGTATTGGGGCGTTTCAATAATCTCCCGCGTTATAGGGTCTTTCAGAAGGTAACGATCGTAGACCGTGCGAAGCCCGAAATATTCAAACAAATCGCAATTTTCATCGCGGATGGCGTCATTGAGTTTTCTGACATTGGCCGTCACAAACAAAGAGACCTCATCTGCAATCAGCCCCATCCGAAATCCAGCCGCAATAGATTGCGAAAAAGAATGGACGTCCTGATTGGAAACCTCTTTTTCAATGTAAGTAGACAACAAACGCGCCGCAAGTTTTGAGTATTCCGGCTCCTCGACAATGAGCATCGAAGCGGTTTGAATCGAGAGATTGTCCAACTCTTTTGTGGTTGCGCCATCATAGAGACCGCCAATGGTTTTTGTGGCCACCCTCATAGAGTCCACATGCGATAACCCCACGCAACGGCGCGCCACCGCACGCACAATTTTATTGACATCCACAGGCTCAAAAGAACCGTCCCGCTTTCTCACCTGCATGGTCGCAGGGGTTGCTTCTTCAGCAGATGAATCGGTGGGTGAAACGGAATGAAGGGGCGAATATTCAACATCAGTCAGCATGGGCTTATCTCCTGGTTATACATTAGAACAAAGATCAGTCTTTGGAGTTACGACTATACTCCATGTTTTGCGAAGTCTACCCGAGCAGATTTGGCCGCCTCAACCATCGCAATTAAGGCAGGCTGAACCTCTTCCCATTTACGCGTCTTAAGGCCGCAGTCAGGATTCACCCAGAGATTTTTAGGATCAATCACGGCAAGCGACTGCTTCAGCGCAAGCACAATCTCGTCATGGCTTGGAATTCTGGGGGAATGAATATCATAAACCCCCGGCCCAATCTCATTTGGATATTTAAATTTGACAAAAGCTTTTAAAAGCTCCATCTGAGAACGAGACGCTTCTATTGAAATCACATCGGCATCCATCGCGCTAATGGACTCAATAATATCGTTAAAATCGGAGTAGCACATGTGGGTGTGAATTTGTGTTTCGTCCTTTACCGCAGAGGTTGCAAGGCGAAATGCATCCACTGCCCACGACAAATAAAAAGGCCAGCGATCGCGGCGAATCGGCAGTCCCTCACGAAGCGCGGCCTCGTCAATCTGAATAATCCCAATACCCGCCGCCTCAAGGTCACACACTTCGTCTCGAATGGCAAGCGCAATCTGAAGACAAGTATCGCTCACAGGCTGATCATTACGAACAAACGACCATTTTAAAATAGTAATTGGCCCCGTCAGCATACCCTTCACCGGTAATTTCGTAAGCGATTGCGCAAAACGCGCCCATCGCACCGTCATCGGCTCTGGCCTTGCGACATCGCCAAAAAGAATCGGGGGCTTTACACAGCGAGAACCGTAACTCTGAACCCATCCGTTTTTGCTAAAGACAAAGCCTGCAAGCTGTTCTCCAAAATATTCCACCATATCATTTCTTTCGGCTTCACCATGCACCAAAACATCAAGCCCAATCTTCTCTTGGAAACGAATCACCTTTTCTATCTCGGCGCGCAACACCGTCTCGTACCCGCTCTGCCCCAATTTAGAAGCCTTATAAGCGGCACGCGCCTCTCGAATGGCATTCGTTTGCGGAAAAGAGCCAATGGTTGTGGTCGGAAAGGTCGGCAGGTGATAGGTTTCGGACTGAAAACCCTGCCGCACCCCGTGAGGACTCTTGCGGACCAACATCTCGGGCGTCACCTCTTTGGTCCGCGCCCAAACGGCTTCGTTATGTATTTTTTTAGAGATCTTTTTTTGCGCAATCATTTTCTGATTGGCCACAAACAGATCTTTCACGGCATCTTCGCCGATATTGATCGCGCGGGTAATGATCGCAATCTCTTCGATCTTCTCTTTGGCAAACGCAAGCCAACCGTAAATCTCTCTGTCCATCTCTGTTTCCCCTTCCAAAGACACAGGGACATGGAGCAAAGAACACGAGGGCGCAACAACAACCCTGTCCGTTCCAAGCACAGACACCGCGCGCGCGACTTGTTGATAGGCCGATGACAGGTCAGACCGCCAGATGTTTCGGCCGTCCACAACTCCCAACGAAAGCGAAAGCGTCTTGGGCACATTTGCAAGCGCAATCTCTAATTGATCGGGGGCCGTCACAAGGTCTAAATGTACGGAGGCAACTGGAAGATTCAGCACAGTCTGTAACCCCGCTCCCAGTCCTTCAAAATACGTCGCAACGCAAATTTTCATGCCGCCTGCCACAGACGAAAGATGCTGATAAGCCTGAATGAGTGCGGTTTCCATGTTGTTATCCATTCCAAAAACAAGCGCGGGCTCATCAAATTGAACATTCTTTGCCCCGGCTTGCGCCAGTTTAGAAAGGATTTCCCCGTAAACAGAAAGCAACGGCAAAAGCAGGTCATATTTGTTAAATCCCGTTCCCGCAGGCGTCGTTACGTCTTTGCCCAGTGCCAGAAACGATACAGGGCCAAGCAATACAGGGGTTGTAAGAATGCCAAGCGCTTTTGCTTCTAGGAATTGATCTATAGGTTTCGTAGATTGCAATGAAAACGACTGGCCTTTTTCAAATTCTGGGACGATATAGTGGTAATTCGTATCAAACCACTTGGTCATTTCCATCGCGGGAATCGCAAGCCCCAAAGCCTGATCGTTCAAACCGCGCGCCATCGCGAAATATTGGTCGAGAGGACTTAAATGTTTCAACACAGAAAAACGCGATGGGATAGCCCCAAACATGACAGACATATCTAACACATGATCGTAGAAGGAAAAATCGTTCGAAGGAATCTGTTGTATCTCTGACTTCTGCTGAAAAAGCCAATTTTCCTTCCGAATGGAACTGCCTAATTCGCACAGTTCCTGTGCAGTTATTGTTCCTGCCCAGTACCCTTCTGCACCCTTTTTAAGCCCTCTATTTCCACCTATTCTTGGAAACCCTAAATTGCCCGCAATAGCCATAACATCTCCCTTAATTTTTAATCTCTGAATAATCGAAAAGACAACGCACCGCAACCCCCTTTATAGCAAAGCCATAAAATGATGTCAAGGACAATATTTTTTTATATAACAATATGTGGTGTAACTTATTTAGACTACCCACACCATATTGATATAAAAAGAGAATTATGAAAACCAAAAGAGGATACCTTACGCCTCTGGAACACCCAAAAATTGCTATGAAGAAGCACTTGGGGTTGGCGTAGACTGCGAAGGCGCGCTTTGTGCTGGGGTTGCGTCTTTTTTCTCTCCTGTTACAGACGCGGGGGATTCTTTTTTTGCATCTGGTTTTGCATCTTTTACAACACCCTTATCCTTATCCTTGTCTTTATCTTGGCCTTTTCGGGCGTAATCGGTAATGTACCAGCCCTCACCCTTAAAAGAAATTCCCGACGGGGAGATCACGCGATAGACCTCTCCCTGACACGCCGTACAAATCGTCAAAGGCGCATCTGCAAATTTTTGCATTATTTCATGACGATGACCACATTGCTTACATTCATACTCATAAACAGGCATTTCATTCCTTCTATAATATTTATAAATTCAAAACAGCCTTTTTGATTTTATTAAGCCCTTCCATCAAGGCCTCTTGGGGGGCCGCATACGATAACCTCAAATATCCATCCATTCCAAACGGCTCCCCGGGCACAGTCGAAACGGCATACTCCTCTAATAAATATTCCGCAAATGCTATTGAAGTGTTGATATGGGGACGCTTTCCCAATAGACCAGAAATATTGGGGAAGACATAAAAAGCCCCCGCAGGATCAGGACAACGAATGCCGGGAATACTGTTTAATCCTTCCACCATCAATCTCCTGCGCGCGCTATATTCCGAAACCATATTTGAGACAAAAGCCTTTCCTTGTTTCAGCGCGGCCACTGCCGCTTTCTGCGCGATGGACGTCGGATTCGATGTGGTCTGGCTTTGCAATGTCGTCATGGCCTCAATCACCTCTTTTGGCCCAGCCGTATATCCAATCCGCCAGCCGGTCATGGAATAACTCTTTGAAACCCCGTTCACCACAAGGGTCTTACTTTGTAGATCAGCAGAGAGAGACGCAATACTCGTATAACGTTTTCCATCATAAATAAACTTCTCGTAAATCTCATCGGAGATGATATAAAGTGGCGCAGACACTAAAATATCGGCGATGTCGGAAAAATTTTTTTCTGTATATACTGCGCCTGTCGGGTTGCTGGGAGAGTTTAAGATCATCGCCTTCGTCCGCGTGGTGATCGCAGATTGTAATTGCTCTTTCGTAATTAGAAAATTATTTTCTTCTTGTGTTTTGACAATCACAGGCGTTGCGCCATTGAGCCGCACCTGATCAGGATAGGTCACCCAGTAGGGGGCAGGGATAATCACCTCATCACCCTCTTCAAACAAAACCTGCGCAATGTTATAAAGGGAATGTTTTGCCCCGCAGGAAACAATCACCTCTTTTTTGCTATAGGTAAGCTGATTGTCATTTTGTAATTTTTCAATAATGGCTTCCTTCAGATCGTCTGCGCCTGCTGTGGCGGTGTATTTTGTATACCCATCCCGAATTGCCTTAATACCTGCTTCTGACGCAACATCGGGCGTTTTAAACTCCGGCTGTCCTAATCCAAAATCAATCACACGAACGCCCTTTGCAATCATGGCGTTGGTCTTTGCCGAGATCGCCATTGTGGGAGAAGGCGCAATCCTACTCATTCTTTTTGCAAGCGACATTATTTCTTCTCCGCGAATTTCTTTTGCAAATGCCCTAACACTTTTTTGGGGACTAGACTTTTAATGTCCCCTCCATAGCCTGCAACCTCCCGCACCAAAGTGGATGTCAGAAAAAAATATTCCTCACTGGGCATTAAAAAAACAGTATCCACTTGATTGTTTAATTTCCTGTTCATCATCGCCATTTGAAACTCGTATTCAAAATCGGAAATGGCGCGTAATCCACGGATAATCGTTCTGCCCCCGTGTTGGCGCATATAATCGGTTAGAAGCCCCGTAAAAGACTCAACCGAAACATTCTGATAAGATGACGTGGCATCGCGCATCATCTCCACACGTTCATCAACATTAAACATTGGAGATTTCTTGGAACTTCTGGACACCGCAACCGTTAGACCTTCAAAGATGTGCAGTCCTCTTTCGATAATGTCAATATGGCCATTCGTCACAGGATCAAACGTGCCTGCATAAACCGCAACCGTTTGTTGTTTCTTCTGCTTATTTTTTAACATAGAATGAAAGGGCTGTTCCCCCGTATCGCACTTTTCGTAAAAACGACAATGCCTCGTAAGAGAGGGACATTTCTTGTTTATAAAAATGCTCAATCATCGCGATTCCTTGGGGACGCATCGTATCAGAACCCCCCAGTGTTTGCAATACGGAAGCGAGGTCATTGTCCTCATAAGGGGGGTCAATGTAGCAAAGATCAAACGATTGTTTGTTTGTTTTGATAAAGTCGTGGGCAGTGCCTTCAAAGATTGCACTTGAACAAGATGCAGAAAAAAGCGACAGGTTTTTCCGAATAAGCAGGGCATGTTTTTTCTCTTTCTCCACAAAAACAACCTGTTTGGCCCCGCGGCTAATCGCTTCAATGCCGATTGACCCTGTGCCTGCATAAAGGTCTAAAAAAGAAGCCCCCTCAATATCAGCAGACAAGATATTAAAAAGTGCCTCCCTGACCTTATCCGTGGTGGGTCTAAGCTTCACGCCTTGAGGAAGGAGAAACCGCCTGCCCTTCATAATGCCAGCAATCACACGCATCAGATGATTAAATAATCCACTTTTCAATTCGGTCAATCATTTGTGTAAAATCGTCTGGTTTTTCAAAACCGTGATCGGCCCCCGAAATTAAAACAAGCGCTTTGTCTGAAGATGCAAGCCGCAAGGTATCAGACAATCTAATACTTTGATCCACCGGAACATCCTCATCGGCATCGCCATGCACAATCAGCGTGCGTGTCTTGATACGCGCCGCATCTGCATAAGTATTGAACGTTAACAGGTCTGCATAGAAACCATATTCCAGCCGCTTCTTTTGATCATCAAATATAAAAGAGACCAGCCCTTCTTTTTCCCAGTTGGCCATGCCACCCTGCCGAAACCTATTTTGCCAAAGAACAGGATAATTTGAAACCGGACATTTGAGCGCAAGGCTTATTAATTCGGGGTGTTTTGCCGCAGTATGAATGGCAATGAGACCTCCCAAAGAAGAGCCGACTAAACTTATTTCTGTATATCCTTTTTCCTGAATCCACGCAATGAGTCCTTCAGCTTGATGCAGACATCGGGAAAGGGTCAACTGCTGAAATAGGCCAAACGATTCACCGTGTCCATAAAGATCAAACCGAACCGTTGCGACCCCTTGTGTCAGCAACCGTTTTGTGAGTGTCATATTGGTTTCGCTGTCTTTGTTCGACATGAACCCATGAATCAACAGCGCGATTTTTTTTGTGTCTTGACTGGGCTTTTCTAAAACAACAGTCGTCTGCTCGCTCTCAACAAAATACAGTGATAATTTTTCTTTGCTGTTTTCTCTTTCCATCTTTTTTATCTCCTATAGATTGTGGGATAATTGGGCGATGCGCAAGAATACTGTATTTTTAAATCCCGTGACAATAGGCATGTTAAGCCTCGTTCTTTTTTTTGGATGCGTCTCAAAAAAAGAAGATCAAACCCAAAAAGTCATTTTAGAGATTTTAAATAGATCGCTTCGCCACGAGAATTTTTTTGTGCGTTCTGCGGCAGAAAAAGCGATTGGCGAGATGGGTGATCCGCAATTTATTCCACTTTTAAGCCCCGGGTTAAAAGACCCGATGGCGTTTGTCAGGCTTTTTTCAGCAGAATCCATCGCGCAACTGCATGGGGCAGACACATTGAAACTGCTGATGGCCGCAGGGAGCGATCCTGATCCGATGGTGAGAATCGCTGTGGTCAAGGCGTTGGACGACCTCGCGAAAGATACCGGGAAAATAGATGCCTTACCCATCGAAAAATTGCTTGATCCTTTTACAAAAGATTCCGATTCCACCGTTTTTCTTTTTGCGAAGGCGGCCTTGGCCAAACGCGGCAATGAAAAAATGTTTACAGAAATAGAATCTGCAATAGAAAATGCAGACACGCTCTCCCCTGCTGTGGTGGCGTTAGGAAGAACGAAACTAGCCCGCGCCATTCCAACGCTTGCAAAAACCGCGCAGAATAGGGATGCCACGGTTCGGATGTTTTCCGCAGAGGCGTTAGGAGACGTGGGCGACCCGTCTGCGTTCATGATGTTGTCTGCTTTAACCCAGGATCAGGAAGCGTCTGTGCGTGCGTCTGCCGCATCTGCGTTAGGAAAGGTAGGAGACAAAAAAGCGATTCCCATATTAGAGGCGCTTTTAGGCAAAGACGATATTCGTGTAGAGATTTCTTCTGCAGAGGGTCTTTGGCGTTATGAAAAAAAACGGCTTGATATTTATGAAAAGGCATTGCGAGACGCCGATTATGGGGTTCGCCATTCGGCCATCGGATCGTTGCAAAAAGTTGCCGGGAAAGAAGCAATGTCCATATTCATCAAGGCGTTATCAGATCCTGCCCCGCGGGTACGGATTGCGGCCGTCAGGGCGATTGGCGCAACCGCAGGCCCCGAAGCAATTCCCATTTTACAAGGGCAGTTGAACGATCCTGATCTATCGGTGCGGGCGTATGCCGCTGGAAATCTCGGCCGATTTATTCGTCCCGCCCAATAAGTTTAAGTATAATTGGCGTGAGATTTAACAGGGATGTCGCTACACTTAGCCGGCTTGTAAGCAAGATAGAAAAAAGAATGAGAGCGGATAAAAGTTATCAAGAAAAGATAATGCAGTATAATAATGCAATAACGCAAGCCTGACCCTATTTTGTAGAGGCGGTATTGCCGCAATGGGGTAGGCGTCGTTCAGAGGCGGTAGCGGCGTATCAGCGATTTGTGCGGGATGGGTTAGGAGATGGGCATTGCGCGGATTACTATGATCTGGTGGA
>Ga0213870_1000423_pt1 | contig 20325 bp, 19 predicted proteins | sample WICALVC2017_Meta_FD_160119 | JGI IMG/M metagenome (GOLD analysis project Ga0213870, IMG submission 160119) | Freshwater microbial communities from subterranean cave lake in Wind Cave National Park, South Dakota, United States - WICALVC2017 | ecosystem: Environmental > Aquatic > Deep subsurface >... | reverse complement strand
GGCGAGCATTCCAATGCTCGGCTTTTACACAAAGCTGACGCAGTCGTAGCACAAAAGGACAATTTGCAGCAGAAAGGGTGTTCGCAACAGTCCCTGCAAAAGCGCCGCAGATTGGTTGTCGCAGTAGAACTTAAATGCAATATCTCGGACTATCAGAGTGTTACGAGTCGTGGAAGGTTTTGTTTGTAATAAATAAAATAACCTGTTAAAATATTATTAATGTAATTAAAAAACCTGTTATTTATGATTAGAAAATGTATTAATAACCTAGACAAATGGAAAAATTTAGTTGGCCGTAAACCCCTGGTTTTACGTGGTGCAAGACAAGTTGGGAAGTCTTACCTGATTCGTGAATTTGCAAAAACAAACTTTGAAAATTTTTTAGAATTAAATTTTGAAAAAGATTCAACCCTGGCGAGCCTTTTTTATAGTAAGGATCCAAAAAAAATCCTAAACCTTCTTGAAATACACTTTAAAACGCAACTCGATCCAGAAAAAACTCTCCTGTTTTTAGATGAAATTCAAGCTACACCAGAGATTTTTGAGACACTTCGATACTTTTATGAAGAAATGCCAGCTCTTGCTGTCATTGCTGCTGGCTCACTTTTAGATTTTACTTTAAGAGAACATACTTTTTCCATGCCCGTAGGTCGAATAGAGTACATGCATCTGGGTCCAATGAGTTTTGAGGAATTCTTGATCGCTGCTGAAGAAGTAAAGCTTCATGAGTTTTTATGTAACTTTTCAATGCAAGAAAAAATACCAGAAGTAATTCATAAAAAATGTATGGAATTATTGCGTACTTTTTTGGTTGTCGGTGGCATGCCAGAAAGTATCCAAACTTATTTCAATACTCATTCAATACAAGCATGCGAAAAAGTAAAGCAAAACCTCCTTTTTACTTATGAGGATGACTTTAATAAATATTCAAAGCGAGTGGATATAAGAAGAATACAAAAAATTTATCGGAAACTACCTTTATTAGTTGGAAAAAAATTTAAATATGTTGCCATTGATCCTGAAGAGCGCTCAAAAGACTTAGCACAAGCACTGGAACTCCTGTGTAATGCACGAGTAGTATATCGAGTGTTCCACACAACAGGAGCTGGGGTGCCGCTAGGTGCTTTAATAAATGAAAAAATATTTAAGCCTCTTTTTTTGGATATTGGCCTTATGCTCTCTAGAAATGGATTAAGTTTGCTAGATTTAGAAAAAACTTCTGATATTTTGTTAGTCAATAATGGCGCAGTCTGTGAACAATTTATTGGACAAAGTTTACTTTTTTTACAAGATTTTTATCAGGAACCAACACTTTTTTATTGGGTACGTGAACAAAAAACATCTTCAGCAGAAGTAGATTATATTATTTCAGAAGGTTCACATGTCATTCCGATAGAAGTAAAATCCGGTAAAACAGGAACACTAAAATCTTTACACCTTTTTCTAAGAGAAAAAAAATGTGCTCTAGGCGTTCGGTTCAATAGTGATCATCCTTCATATTTAAAAGCACAAACTGCACTATCCGATGGGAAAAACCTCTCATATGAATTACTTTCATTACCACTTTATTTGGTAGGACAAACTAAAAGATTAATTTCTGAACTAATTTATAAATCCAAGTAAACTACCTGACAAAAAAATCACTCAATAATTGCAAAATAGGGTTGAGAGACACTTTGATAGGATTTAAACTCCCCACCTGCTGCAGCTTTTCCAGATTTTAAGCCCAATACAGACGATGCAGGAGCATCAAATCCACCCTCGGGTTTAAAACTATTATCCAAAGTACCATCGGGATTTAATCGTGCGATATGATTAACTCTTGTCCCATTAAAAGAAAGAAAAGACCCTACACACAGAATTTTACCATCCGATTTTATTGAAACGAATCGTACGACATCATCAAAACCAGTACCTATTTTTCTAGCAAATTCTGTGTCTAAACTTCCGTCCTTATGAACTCTCGCAATGTATCCAACAAGAGACATGTTAAAATTTGTAAACTCACCCCCTATAACAATTTCATCCTCATGACCTACAGCAAGAGTCAGAATGTCATCGTTAAATCCAGCCACTGTCCATGTTTTTGAAAAAGTTTCATCCACATCTCCATCTAAATCAACGCGCACTAATTTTTTTGTAAAACGCCCGCCTATAATACTTTGTCCATCCGATTGCAGTCCCAGTGCTAAGACGTCATCATCAAAAACAGAATCCGTAACCAGCGCTTTTGCAGTAAAAAAACCACCAATTCCTATTAAAACAACGACAACTAATCCTATGAGTATATGTTTTCTTTTAGTCATGTTTTTTTCCATCCTTACTTTGAGATACTTTTTCTTTTATGTAATCTTTAAACTGACCAATGCGCCTGCGTTTTTTCTTCTTCTTTTTTTTCTTTTTCTTCTTCTTATCTTTTTTCTTTTCAGATTTTTTCTTATCTGAGTCTACAGTAGCAGAACTAGAATCCTGTGAGTCTTCTTCCTGTTCTGCCTTGTCATCACTTGCTTCATCTTGCGACTCTCCTCCAGATTGTGTTGAATTTGCATCCTGCACCTCCGGCTTTTGAGAATCCTCATCTTCAGCAGCGCCCGGGTTATACTCATCCTCTAAAATACCAGTTTGAGTTAATCGAACTGAACCCGTAGCTTCCCAACCATTATAGGTTGTAAAAAAGCCAACCATCACAGCGCGCCCATCCTTTTGAACTGCAATAGAAGTGACTCGCTTATCAAAACCTGTGCCAGACTCTTCGGTAAACTCTGTATTTAGTTTTCCAGATAATTCCAATTTCACAACTTTACCTACTTCTGTGTCATTGAACTCCGTAAAATCCCCTCCAACTAAAATTCCATCCTCAGCTAAAGCAATGGCATAAACTGCTCCATTAAATCCTGTCCCCATGTTTTCTTTAAATGTGGAATCTAATTTTTTGTCTGGTGTAATTTGTGCAAGATAATTTAAATTTGTAAATTCACCACCCACAATGAGGTTTCCATTCGGAAGCTCAAGGATTGCAAGCACTGGGCCATTAAAACTGCAGGTTTCTTTGTCATCAGAAGACGAAGTGGGTGTATCCGTAGTGCCTGGGCTCGATGTACTGGTGTCTGAGGATGACGATCCGCCTCCACTGCCACCATCTGGAAGTTTTAAGTCTTCTACTTTTTTACAAGCTTTACAGCTTGTTTGAAGCAAAATACAAACTATTAACAAAATAATTTTTAAAAAATCTTGCAGTGTTTTCTTCACGTGTGTTCTCCAGTTTTAGGTAACGCAAGCACAAAGCATGTGTTTTGTGCTTGCTCATCAATAAATAAACGCCCTCCATTTGCTTGAGCAAATTCTTGAGAAATACTCAAACCAATACCTGTACTGCTTCCCGCTTGTTTTGTTGTAAACAAAGGTTCAAATATTTTTTGACGTAACTCTTTAGGAATTCCTGGTCCGCTATCTGTAACTGAAATGAAGATTTCAGATTGGCGTTCAGCAATATCTAAACTCACAACCTTTTTAGACTGCTCTTTTACAGCATCAAAAGCATTGTTTAGTAAATTAAGTACAATCTGAAAAAGTTGATTGCTTTTACAGCTAATAGAAAGACTACTTTCAATCACACTCACTTTTAGCTCTATACCCTTTCTTTTAAATCGCTCATTACAAAGGCTTAAGACTTCTTCTATTATAGTTTTTATTTGTACAGTCTCTAGTTTATCCTTAGAAATCTCAGTTGTGAACCTTCTTAATACTTTTGATATTCTAAACAACCTCTGAAGTTGCTCGTTTAAATTTGGCAGTTTTTCTGAAAGCTCTGATTTTTGTTCCAAAAGTTGCTCAATATTTGTAGCAGGAGCTGCAATTTCATCCACAATATGGCTTGCAATTTCTCCAAGTGTAGCAAGTTTTGCTGAATAATAACTTTGAGCTTTTTGCTGGTGCAATTCTTTTTTTAATTTTAAATGCTCAGTCAAATCAATTCCTAAAATAACTGCTTCAGAATCTAAATTATATTTTTGACCTACTATAAGATAAGTTTTTAACTGTCCTGCAATATCCATTTCAAATTCTTTTACAAGACCTGCCTGAGCGCTTTCAAAAAGGGCTTTTGTAAATTTTACTAGATAGGAGTTTGGTTCTTTAAATCCAATATCTTTTCCAACAAAAGATGCTGTGGGCACAGACCATAAATCTGCTAATCGATGATTTATACCTATATATTTTAACTCAGAACTCACCCAGGAAAGAGTTCCTGGGAGAGCTTCTACCATGGCTCGAACTTTAGAATGATCCCGGACCGCTTTCCAATATTGGGTGTGGTGGATTTTTCCAACCAGTAACAGCAGGATGATAAAAGCAAAGAAAAAGGACGCTAAAGCTGTGCCTTGTAATCCACCAACAAACCAAAGATTTGCAAAAAGTGCAGGAGTTAATAAAAGTCCAATTTCCCATTTTAACAAAAAAAAACTTGGTGCAAGTGCAGCAACAGAGCCGGCTGATAGCACGCTGCTTAATAAAACAGTAAAAAATGATGTCCAGCTTAATTCAAAAAAACAGAGGATAAGCGCACAAAATAATCCCCATAGGCCCGCAGAGCATGCTAGTCCCAAAGAAAAAATTTTTCTCCAAAAGACAAGGCGATGGGGTAGGTATTTTTTAAAATTAAGCGCCCAATACAAACGAAAGGTATTTAATAAAACAATCAGCACACCTAAAACCAGTGTGGCTTGTGGGTACCGTCGATAGAGGGGGGTTGCAAATACAAGTACTAAAAATAAAAGAATATAGAGGATAGTACTAGGAATAGATCGTTGACGAACTGCAAGGATTGCTTCTTCATCATGTCTTGTTGCTTTCCCGTCCAGGGAAAGCTCTAGCACTTTCTCTTGCAGTTGTTCTTGCTGCATCTGTATTTAGCCTTTAACTTAAGTGTAACTTTTAGAGGATAAAGAGCAATAAAATTGTATGTTTAATATGCTTGTGCTAAAAGAACCATATGGCACCACCTCCATTACAGAAGTGGAAAGTACTTTCGAAAAAAAATCTTACTCACAACGTGATTGAATTAAAATTGGAATACCCCCCCAATCTCAAATTTCGAGCAGGGCAATATATGAGTATTGTCATTCCTGGAGCAGGTCCTGGTGGAAGAAATTTAAGACGGGCTTATTCTATCGCATCTCCTCCAGAGTGGCCAGAAATTGAGATTTGCTTTAAAGTTGTAGATGGTGGTCCAGGCACGACGTACTTAAACCGCTTAGAAGTTGGCCAAACACTAGAAGCACAAGCCCCTTTTGGTGCCTTTTGTATTAATACAGTAGGTAATTTGCCTATTTTATTTATTGGAACAGGAACTGGTATCGCCCCACTTCGAGCCATGGTCCTTTCAAAGGAATGGCAGCAACGCGGCTTACCAAATACACTGGAAAATGAACTGGGATTTTTATTAGGCGTAAGGGAAGAAAAAGATATTTTATACCCTGAACTTTTTGATGACAAAAAACCACCTGTGCTACAAAACCATCCTCATGTTCATATTGCTTTATCTAAACCATCAAAAAATTGGACAGGATTTCAAGGTCGCGTTACACATTACATCAAACAAATGGAATTAGATTCTTTATGGAATTTTGAAAAGAGCCATTACTACCTTTGTGGAAGTGGTGATATGCTAGCAGAAATAAAAAAATGGCTCATGGACACAAAAGCTGTGACAAAAGAACAAATTCATGTTGAAAAATATTATTAAGGTTTTTTAAAATGTTTGGAATATCGGGTACACATCTTTTAATTTTGTTAGTTGTTTTGCTGGTTTTTGGTCCTAAAAAAATTCCAGAGCTAGGGTACACACTTGGCAAAATGATGAGAAAATTTCGTGAAACTTTTCAAGGCATCCACGAGCCTGATTTTAAAAAACTAGGAGAAAAAGATGCTGACAGAACTTAAGAGTTTTTTTGAAAACAATCCGCTAGCTCAAGGCGCTGCACAAAGCATTCGCAACGGGAGAGAGATCGAATTGATTGTTACAGATGGGCAGCAAAATTTTTATTATACTTTTACAAAAGCCAATAACCTAAACCTAATTAAAGATGAAAAGACGTCTAGCCCTGACCTATCTTTTACAATTCCCAAAAAGTCTGCACAAGAACTCCTTTCAAATTCATTTAATAATGTTGGCGAAGTAGGACTTTTCATTTTTGAAAAGATGTTAAGTTCTGATCCAGAAAAAAAAATAAAAGTTAAGCTTCATGTGGGAGTTTTGAGTTTGCTTGCGGGCGGATACTTAGGTGTTCTTACGGCAGGCGGATCAGAAGTAGCAAAATTTCTTGCAACGAAAGGACTGAGCAGCCTTGGCAAACTCAAGGAAGCAATATCAAAGTTAAAAAGTTCATAATAAGGAAATATAACGATGATCGATGAAAAAATTTTTACTAAATACTTAAACAAAGATGATATTGATAGCATTGTTACAAGCTTAGCGAACCAACTCAATCGTGACTATGAGGGCAAACATTTAGTTTTGATCACTGTTTTAAAGGGCACCTGTGTTTTTGTAGCAGATCTGTGTCGAAAGATTAAAACAGAAGTTGAAATTGATTTTGTTCGACTTACTTCCCAAGGAAAAGGGTTCAAAACATCTGGAACAGTAACTATTTTAAAAGATATCAGTGTAGATATTCGAGATAAGCATGTCCTCATCGTTGAAGAAATCATTGACTCTGGTCGCACTTTAAAATTTCTTTATGATCGAATCTTATCGGGTAAGCCTGCTTCTCTAGAAGTTATTACTTTCTTGGATAAAAGAGGGAAACGTTTAGCAGATGTTCCTGTCAAATACGCAGGCAGACTAATTGACGATCAATTTCTAATTGGTTATGGATTAGACCTTGAAGAAAAATGTAGAAATCTTCCTGAAATTTACTTTCTAAAATATCCAAACTAGATATAGCGTTTTGTCGCGCTAGTGTAGTTTATGAAGTCGCTGCCGGATACGAATTCCACAATCTGGACAACGCGCTGTTTCTTGAACAAGGCTGTGCTTAAAATCTAACATATGATTAAAGTGTAGATGCCCACCACAAAGAGTACATAACAAATGGCGCTTTAACACCTCACGTGGCTCACCAAAGCAGTCTTTATACTCCTCATAGCATAGCGCAGCTGGATCTGGATTGTTTTCATTGTTTTCAAAGTTATCTTGCATAGTGAAAGCCTCCTTGCTCTTGTATTTTTCTTCGGAAGGATTTGGAAAAAGTTTGAGGTTTTTCTTTTGCAGCACATATTGCCGGAAAGACAGATCGAAAGGGTTTTGCTTTTTCTTAGGGTTTAAACCGAGATATTGCATTTAAGTTGGTAGCGAGACAAGCAAGATGCAAGCTAGTGAAGCGAGCGCAGAAGTTTTTAAGCGAGGCATATCCAGGGCGATATGTTGAGCTTAAAAATCTTCGAGTACGCTGCAATAGCGCCGCAGATTGGTTGTCGCAGTAGAACTTAAATGCAATATCTCGGTTAAGTCTTAACTAGGAAAAATACTCCAATTATAAAAAATCTCCATTCCATAAGCGTTCTAAGAAATTTGCCCAAGGCAAAACTGTTATACCATCTATTTTTTTAGGTTCCATTTCTGTAGAAACCAAAACTGTATGTTTAGCTTTATGTTCCTGTTTAACAATTTTTAGATTCTTAATATCTCGAGTATCAATTCTTGACCTGCTTTTTACTTCAATAGCAAGATCCATATTGCCTAAAATAAAATCTACCTCTAAATCTGTACTGGTTTTCCAAAAATTTAATTCCATATCTGGATTTCTATATTTTTTATAGGACATTAATTCCATTAAAATAAAATGCTCAAAACTTTTTCCAAAGTCAGTATTTCCTGGTTCTGGATGGCGTTTAGCTAAATAATTCGTTACCCCAACATCAAAAAGATAAAACTTTTCAGATTGGATCATTCTCCGATCAACAGATTTTTTCCAAGCCGGAACACGAAAACCAAGAAGCGTATCTTCTAGTATTTGATAATACTGACGGACAACTTTGTGACTTACTCCACATTCACTGCCTATGTTTTTATAGTTAATCAGCTCTCCAGAAGTTAAAGCAGCAGCCCTTAAAAACTCAGAAAAGGCTGGAATGTTCTGAACTAAAGCCTCTGCTGCAATTTCTTCTTTTAAATAATCTGCAATATAGGAGCGAATATCCATCTTAGGGTCAGGTGATAAGTAATGCATAGGAATAAGACCAGCACTTAACGCACGGGTTAAGTCAAAGTCTTGAATTTCTTGTTGGCTTAGCGGGGCCATCTCAAAACGCCAAGCTCTACCTCCTAAAAGATTTGCGTGCCCTCTCTTTAGTTTTCGTGCACTAGATCCTGTTAATAAAAAAGCAGCGCCCTTATTTTCTATCAGCCAATGAACTTCATCTAAAAGCATGGGAACTTTTTGTATTTCATCAATAACTGTAAACTCTTCACTCCATCTTTCGCGCAAAAGGGCTGGACGGGATGCATAATCTGCAAATATTTCTGTATTCAATAGATCAATATATTTCACCTTCTTAGTGCTTTTTTCTTTTAGAAACTGGTTACGAATCCAATATGTTTTACCAACTTTTCTGGGTCCCCAAAGAAAAGCAGAACGGTGAGGAGGAAGTTTGATTTGCAGTAATCTTTCGGATATAATTCCCATGTTTAGAATTATATCTAGATATAATTCTAAATCAAGTCTTATTGTCTAATAAAATTCTTGAAATGTCGTACGTAATTGGGACATACTACTGCTTTAAAAACAGATACGCGTTTCTAAACAGTTCAATTCCTAGTGGGACTTTTGGATTTTTTCCCCACGGGTAAAGTTCTTTTGTCCAAAAGGCTTCAGGATGGGGCATGAGACCCAATACACGTCCTTCATAAGCACTTAATGCTGCAACTTGGTTCCACGAACCATTGATGTCTTCGGTGTACTGCAAAGGACATTGTCTGTTGGAAAAAAGTGCCATAGATTTTTTTTCATCGTATTTTGTTGCTTTCCCGTCTTTGTAATGCTCGGCTTTCGCCTCTCTAGAAAGCTCTGGTTTAAAAACCAGTCGACCTTCTCCATGCCGAATCGGTAACTCAAGATTCTCTATGTTTTGCTGTAAAAACGGATCTGTAAAAACACTTTGGCCACTAATTTTTAATCGAACCCATTGGTTTTGAAAATGACCTGAGGAATTTTGAGCTAAAACAATGCCAGAGCCAAAAATTTCTAACCGCACTAAAACTTGAAAACCGTTGCAAATTCCAAGAAGCAAACCTCCTTTTGACAGGTATTGCTGAAACCCATCACTCAAACCATGTTTTAATTTAAGAGCTAATATTTTTCCGCTCCCAAGCTCATCTCCAAAAGAAAATCCACCAGGTAAAATAAAAAGCTGGGTATTATTTAAAAGTTTGCCATTTGTGACTAAAAAATCGTTTATGTGGATTAGAGCCGTTTGAAAACCAGCTTGTTCACAAGCTAAAGCCGTTTCACGCTCACAATTAATTCCATCACCTGTTAAAACTAAAGCTCTCATATGCTCTTTCCAGTTCCTCTATTTCCCAACAGACTTGCTGATTTTTAAGTTGTATAGTTAGAGTTGGCGCAGAAACAAGAGCGCCTACTTTTTTACAAAAAAATCCATCAAAAGTATCGAAAACTTTTTGGATACTCTTCTCTTCAGCTAATAAAACAAAACTTGTTGCAGGTTCATTGAAAAGATCGTGTGGATTTAAGAACGCTGGAATATTTTCTAGATTTATTTCTGCACCAATCCCTGTACCAAAAAGTATCTCTGCGGTTGCACAAAGCCACCCACCATCCGACACGTCATGAGCACTGACAATGGTATTTTCTAAAACCAAACTGTGAAATTTTTTAAAAAAATCTTTTGCTTTTAAAAAATCCACCTTACTCCAGTCTGGCTGGCCAGAAACCCAAAAAATACCTTGGGGCTTCTCTTGCTTTAATGCATAAGAAAATGGAACATTTCGTACATCCTGAACTTTTCCAGCAGCAGTAATTAAAATAGTTGGGGGCACACTTATCCTAAACTTGCCTACCTGGTAATCATTTTTCATAGAATCTTTTCCAGAAATAAATGGAATCTCTAACTCTGTTGCAGCTTCGAAAAGCCTTTGGCAAGTCACAACTAAGGCTCCACATTTTTCTTCGGCATCTGGAGCAGGTGGCACAGGATCAGGCCAACAAAAATTATCTATGAAAATAGCATGAGAAGGATCGAGTCCTGCACACATTGCGTTTCTTAAAGCCTCATCGATAGATCGCTCTAGCGCTATTTTAGGATCCCGTTCAGAAAGCCTGGGAGCTAGCCCCACTCCTATTGCTAATCCTTCATAGGTTTCCCGTGACAAACAAAGTGTAGCGCCATCTCCTGGTGCACTATGTGCAATTGACCCATAAGGTTTTCGAATGGTACGGGCTTGCACCTCATGGTCATATCTTTGAACAATTGGTCGCCTTGAGCAAACTAAGGGATGGCTTAAGATCAGCGGAAGCAATTCTTTTATGGATTTTTTTTCTAACTCAGGGATTTCTGTATACACTCCATAAGATATATATTTTGTCGTTTTTACATCGGACTCTGTCGCATTTACATCCTGTAAATGTACATCGGACTCTGTCGCATTTACATCCTGTAAATGCTCTGGCCGTAGAAGCTCCGGTGGGTTTTGCTTTGGTGGCAAAGCCTTAGCTTTTAGTTTCATCTGTGGAACACCGTCATGTAAAAACTCCAGATCAAGACATGCAACACGTTTTCCTTGGTATTCTACTTCAAATTTTCCAGAATCTAAAAACTCGCCTAGCACAGAGCACTCGACATTCCGGCAAGATGCGACTTTTAAAAATTCCTCTAATTTTGCTTTTGGAACTGCGAATGTCATGCGCTCTTGAGACTCGCTAATCACGAGTTCATAAGGACTTAATCCTGGATACTTTGTTTTTGCTAAAGCAACATCAATCTTAGCACCACCATTTTTTCCACAAAGCCTTGCCATTTCTCCAACACTTGAAGAAAGCCCACCTGCACCGTTATCTGTAACAGCATTAAATAAATTTAAATTTCTAGCTTCAATTAAAAAGTCCCAAAGTCTTTTTTGCGTCAGAGGATCTCCAAGCTGAACTGCTGAAACAGGAGAAGCTTCATCGAGCTGCAAAGAGCTAAAAGTAGCTCCATGAATTCCATCTTTTCCAATTCTACCTCCTGCCATAACAACTTGATCGCCAGGTAAAACTTTTTTTTGGATGTAGTTTCTATCTTTAGGCAAAAGACCAACTGTGCCACAAAAAACAAGGGGCTTGCCTAAAAAACCTGGGTGAAACTCAACAGCCCCAGTTACTGTTGGGATACCACTTTTATTTCCACCATGTTCCACACCCAAACGGACTCCTTCTAAAATCCGCCGAGGATGGTGAAGCTTCATGCCATGTGAGCTGTCGCTTTTACTTCCTGTAAAAGCTCCGTCAGAAATCTTTGCGTCTAGTGGCCCAACACAAAAAACATCGAGATTTGCAATAGGCTCTGCCCCCATACCTGCTCCTAAAATATCACGATTAACTCCAACAATGCCTGTGAGAGCACCGCCATAAGGATCCAGTGCAGAAGGAGAATTATGTGTTTCTACTTTAACTGCACAATCCCACTCTGAGGTCACCTCAAAAATTCCTGCGTTATCTTCAAAAACAGATTTTAAATATGGAGCAGGGTTTTTTTCTGTAGCTCCACGTATATACGTTTTAAAAAGACTATCTACTTGCAGTGGTAAAACCATATCGCTTCGTAAATTCTCAACTTCTATTTGTGCTGCAAAAATTTTATGTTTACAGTGCTCTGACCAAGTTTGAGCTAAAATTTCCATTTCCACATCTGTAACTTTGGTCAAAAAATATTTTTGGATTGCTTTGAGCTCATCTATGCTTAACGCCCAAAGTTTTTTTTGAGAAAGCGCTTGCAAAGAACTTAAGTCAAACTCTGTTAAATTAAAGTGCTCTACTTCGTGTGGATTAGAATTCACTGTAAACCATTGCGGTTTTAAAAATAAATCAGAATCGACTTCCTGAGCTTGCGGAAAATTCCAAAATTTTAAATCTTCAATTAGCTCATTATAAAAAAAATCTTTTGCATACTGTAATACTTCTTGCTCAACTAGATCCTCTTTAAAACCTAACCACAATCGATGTCCGGATGCACATTGGACTTTGTCGCTTTTACTTCCTGTAAAAACTCCGAGGACTTTGTCGCTTTTACTTCCTGTAAAAACTCCGAGGACTTTGTCGCTTTTACTTCCTGTAAAAACTCCGAGAACTGAAGCTTTGGCAACTAACTCAATGGCTTCTTTTAGTGCTAGTCCAGCATTATCAGTAACACCAGCTTTTAGCCTTTTTTCGATGCACCACCATTGAATACCCTTTTGTTGCAGAGGAAACCGTGATTTTTCATAAGAACATTCCAAAAGTGGATCTTTTAAAATCTCATTCTCTAAAGCTTTCCAAATTGGTTTCCACTCTACGTGGGTATTTATCCAAAATATTTCAGTACGAAAAATAAAAGCATTGTGATTTTTTTTTGTGGATATCAAGAAGGGGGCTCTTTCCACCCTGAAAACAGCCATTTTAATCTCCAAAAACGATTCTTGACCGCCCTCCTGGCTCTTTACCAAAACGCACTTCCCAATGTCTTAAGCAAAGAGCGCTTAAGGCATCCGGGTAAAGTGCATGCTCTTGTTTGAGACCTCTATCTAAAAGACTCTCATAGGTTTCTTCATCTTTAACAGGAAGCGCTCTTTGCATTACAATAGGGCCATCATCCACACCAAATCCAACAAAGTGGACTGTAGCTCCAGTGACTTTTACTCCATACTGTAAAGCTTGTTTGTAAGCTTTTTTTCCAGGGAAAGCAGGTAAAAGTGACGGATGAATATTTAGAATACAGGAAATATTGCGCTTTTCATCCCAGAATTTTTTTATAAAATCTTCACTCAAAAGCCGCATGTAACCTGCTAAAACCAGCCATTCAAACCGAAAAAAATGAAGCGCTTTTAAAAGCTTTTCTTCGTGCTCTTGTTTTGTAAGTCCAATATGTGGCACTTCAATAACTGGAACACCCAACTCACGCGCTAATCCACAAACAGGAGCATTCAAAATGTTTGACACTACCGCTTCAATTTGAAGAGGTAGCTTTCCTTCCTTAATTGCGTCGTAAATAGCTTTAAAATTAGTGCCTCGGCCACTTGCTAAAATTACAATTGATTTTCTCATCTGCTTCAATAATCTAACAAAATTTTTCCAATGTCTTTTCGAAAATGAATCCCATCAAAACGTATCTTCTCAAGGATTTGTAGCGCTTGATTTTGAACTTTCTCAAGACTTTCTCCTAGAGTACTCACGCTCAACACTCGTCCACCACTTGTGAAAAGCTTGCCTTGTATTTTGTCGGCCTCCCCACGCACACCTGCAAAATATAAAACATAGTCTTGCCAGGCTTTCTCAATCACACCAAAAGGAGTTTCGGCACATTTTGTGATCTCAAAACCCACCGCTGGTTCCTCTGGATAGCCACGGCTTGCAGCTACAATATTTACACAAGTTTTTTTTGACCAACAAAGAGGATGCTCATCTAGAAAATTCTCTAATTTTCCTTGTGAGGTAACAACCAAGAGTGGGAGCAAGTCCGTTTCAAGTCGTGGTAATAAAGCTTGAGTTTCAGGATCTCCAAATCGCGAGTTAAATTCCAAAACCCAAAACTGATTTTGCTGCACCATCAATCCTGCATAAAGCAATCCTTTAAAAGGGGCCTGCATATCCCGTTGATACTTTAAAACAGGTGGAAATATTTTCAATCCAATTTCTTGCGCTTGCTTGTACGAAAACCATGGAACTGGGCTGTAAGCACCCATACCACCAGTATTTGGTCCCTTATTGCCCTCTAACAAACGCTTATAATCGCACACGGGCTCTAAAAGAGCGTAGGCATGGCCATCTGTTATTGCAAATAAACTCACTTCATGGCCTTGCAACATCTCTTCAACGACAACTAAGGGCTTGCCACCTTTCTTTGTTGGACGACTTAAACACTCCTTTAAAAAAACATGCGCTTGCTCTTCCGTATAGCAAATGTGCACACCCTTTCCACGAGCAAGACCATCCTGCTTTAAAACAATGGGATAACCACCTAAGGACAAAACTAATTCAGAAAATTTTTTTTGATCTAAGGACTCAAACGTTGAATATTTTGCAGATGGTATATTCGTTTTTCTCAACACTTCTTTGGCATATGCTTTGCTCCACTCTAATTTAGCCGCTGCTTTTGTAGGACCAAAAACTAGAAATTTTTCTTTTTCTAAAAAATCTGTATAGCCTTCAGCTAAAAGATCATCGGGACCAATCACAACTAATCGTATCTTTAATTGATGTAATTTTTGAATAAGTCCATCAATATTTTGAGAATCAAAAGGTTCACAAAATATTTTCTGCTTTTGCGAGGACTTTAAAAATGTGCCTTCTGAAAGTAGAATTCCAGCATTCCCTGGTAAAACAACTACTTTTTCACAAAAAGGACTCTCTGCTATTTTTAGAGCTAAAGCATGCTCTCTTGCTCCTGAACCTAAAACTGCAACAGATAGAGATCGGTTTAAAATTTCAGACATTTTTTAAGTTCTTCTGTAAGCTGTGAAATGGACATTATATTTTTACTTAACTCTTGTCCTGTCAGTGTGTTCACAAGCGTAAGATACAAGTTTTCTGCTGTGCTCAAAAAAGGCTCAACAAGCCGTGGCGGCTGACCATATTTTTCTAAGACTAGTTTTTTCCAGTTCATTCCAACTTGAGCCTTTGCTTCATTGACTTCTTTGTACCATGGAGTTTTTCTATAAAACTGCCTAATAAATTCTTTCGAAAAATGTGTCTGGGATTGCGGCTCTATTATTCTTAATTCATCTAGACCGATAGAATCAATAAGCATGAACTCACTAGATTTTGTCGCATGTTCATATGGAGCGAGAACGTGATGTGGATGCGACGAAATCTGATGTACATGCTCCGGATTTTGGAGAGCCCATTCAAATTTACCATCCCATAATTCTAAATTTTTAGATTTAAAATAAGACTCAAGAAGTGAAGCAATTAAAAGTGACGATGCAATTAGGGTCTTAAACTCCTCAAATGAAACCTGAGAATAATTTAATGCTTGCTCCCAGCTAAGAAAACGATCTTGGGGTTCTAGTTTTGAAAAAAATTCTAGGATTGGTGCGTCAAATCTACTTCCTTCTTGCGGGACTGTAGCTAATCCAAGAAGTTTTGCATATTCAGGAGTTAAGCGCGAGACAAGACTCGATCCAGAGGGCAATCCCAATCGAAAAACAACTTCAAGTGGAACTAACCTGCTACTCTGAGAAGAGTGCTGAGCGTCATTCGGAGCGTTTACAAGCGGAGCTTGCGAAGCGTTCCAATGCTGTGAACGCGACAAATTATAATGATAAAGAGTGTGCCCACACAAAACATATTCATATGGTCTTTGTACAGCACACCTTTGCACAAGCATGCGGTTTAAGGCTGTTCGCCTATAAAAATGATGTCGCACTCCTATGTTTTCAAATTCAATAAGACGCTTTTCTATTTCAAAATCAAACGGAGGATCAAATCTGTTTTTATAAAAACTAAGCAAATTCTGGCATTCAATGGAGTTGCGAAAGTTTTTCCAGTTTTCTGCAGAGTGAAGGTATTTGAAAAAAAATTCAGCTAACGTTGTTAAAGCTTCACCTTTTTTAGGAATAGAATCAGGCATTTTTCCCCAATCAAAAACAGAGTAAGCATCTGTGTATTCAAATTCTAAAGTGTCATCGTTAACCAACCAAACATTCTTTACACTGCCCTCATATAGTAGCTTAGATACGTTCTTACTCATTTTGTCTGTCCTTTAGTCTTAGCGCCGCTAAACGTGGTGATTCACTAACATCTGTAGGATACTGTCCATCTAAACAAGCTGTGCAGGGATTTTTAACCACACTGGAAATATGCAAAATCTGGCTATGACGTTGGCTACATACTTGGATGCTTTCTAACAATCCTTTTTTGCTTTGATAGAAAACTCCATCTACTCCTAATTTTTTTGCAATTTGGCTCTCAAGCTCTTTAGGATTATGTAAAAATTGTGACGCAATTAGTTCATTTTGATCCGGAAAATCAATGCCATAAAAACAAGGATATTGAATAGGCGGACACGTACTCACAAAATAAACTTTTTTTGCTCCAGCTTGTCGAATCAATTGCACAATTTTTTTAGAAGTTGTTCCTCTCACAATGGAGTCATCTACAAGTAAAATACTTTTTCCTAAAAGCTCACTTCGTACTGGGTGAAGCTTTAAATCTAAAGCTTCTTCCCTTTTACCTTGGGAGCCCACAATAAAAGTTCTCTTAATATAACGATTTTTTATCAATACTTCTCGATAAGGCAACTGCAACTCTTCTGCCAAAGCTATCGCTGATGTTCTTGAAGTGTCTGGAACGGGTGCAACCAAATCAATGTGAATGTTGTCATTTTGTAATCGTTTTTTAATATGTTGAGCTAATGCTTTTCCAAGTTCAAGACGAACACCATAAACAGGTGTGTTTTCAACTTCACTTTCAGCGCTCGCAAAATACACCCACTCAAACATACACGGTCTATGAGGCTTATTGTTCATCAAAACTTTGCTGTAAAGTTTTTGCGTTTGATCAATATAGATCAACTCACCGGGTAGAACTGTCCTCAAAAATTCATATCCCAAAAATGACAACGTCAATGTCTCACTAGCTACAATATAAGCGTCTTTTGAGGCAATGTTTTTTTTCCCAAGTACTAATGGACGAATGCCGTAGGGGTCACGAAAAGCAAAAAGCCCACCTTCTCCTAAAAATCCTGCAACACTATAACTACCATGAATATTTTCAAAAACAGATTTTACTGCATCTTGTAGAGATGAAAAATCAGTGCCCTTTAAATGGTGGGCAATCCAATGGAGTATCGTTTCTGTGTCCGACTGCGTAAGGCAACGCCTTTGCATTTCTTTCTGAAGCCTTTCTTTAATATTAAGATAGTTTACAATGTTACCATTATGAGCAATCCCTATGCCAAAAGGATGGCTAAGCAAAAAAGGCTGTACATCGTTGAGATCACCCTTCCCAGCTGTAGAATAACGAGTATGTCCAATGGCCATTTCACCCGTTAAGCTTTGAATACTTTGTTTATTAAAAACACTTTCAACCAGACCTAGATTTTTAACAACGTGGAAATTTTGATCATATGAGATAATGCCGGCTGCATCTTGTCCCCGGTGTTGCAAGGTAATCAAAGCTAAGAAAGTTTCTTTTGCAGCATCGGGTGATCCAATAATTCCAACAACTCCACACATGTTCATTGAATAACACAAGAATTAACGGGTGGGGACTTGATTTTTAAAAGGATCACGTTACGATTCTTATGAAAGGGAGTTTAAAGGATTAAGAAACCCTTTAAATGGTAGGCATTTTTTTCTTACAAGGAGGTATTTTGAAATGGCTAGCACAAGCCCAGTAACTGGTATTATTGAAGAAGCTCAAGTTGTAATTGATTTTGGAAAATATGAAGGTCGGACTGTATCAGAAATCAACGAAGTGGATCCTGATTTTTATAAACTACTTGTAGAAAAAAAAGAAAATTTTGCCATCAGAAGGCATCGCGATAAAACATTTCGGTTATACGTAAATCCTCTTTTCTCTATAGATAATTGATTGCTGCATATACGTTATACGAAAATATTAGATATTTATCCAGTATATTAGATTTTTTCTAAGTTATTGGATAAATATTGATTGAAATCCATCCAGTATGTTAGAATATATCTAATATACTGGAGATATTAATGTCCCGCATAGATGCTTTTCAGCTCCGTAAGATGATCCCGAATGAAGAGTTTGATTACACACTTTTAAGTAGCATTTTATCCCAATATTCCGGATTGCAACAAAAGATTCATGAGCTAATGCAGGCTGATGTCATTACTCGCGTAAAGAAGGGACTCTACGTCTTTGGGCCCAAATACAACCAAGCCCCAATCTGTAAGGAAGTGCTCGCTAATTTAATCTATGGCCCATCATGCATCTCGCTAGAGTATGCGTTGGCATTCCATGGACTCATTCCTGAACGTGTTGAAACGATCACTAGTATTACTCCAAAGAAGGATAAGGAGTTCCAAACTCCTATTGGGCGTTTCACTTATCGGTACTTGACACTAGAAAAATATGCAGTAGGGATCGAGCAAGTATGGATTGATCGTACGCATCCTGTCTTGATGGCCTCCATTGAAAAAGCACTTTGTGATTATGTTATCTTGCATAAGACTCCCATTCTGAGCAAGTACCAAGAAGCAAGGAATTTTTTAGAAAATGATCTTCGAATTGACCGAGAACATTGGAAACAATTTGACTTAAATAAACTTCAAAGATTGAACAAGGTCTATTGCAGTAAGAACATCGAGCAGGTTCTAGAAGTATTAGAACATGAGGATAGAAGATGAATCCTGCAATTCTATCTATGTTAGAGCGTTACAAGTGTCTGACGGCAAAAGATTATGAAAATGCTCTTAAGGAAATTATGCAAGAGATCGCTCTTCTAGGACTCTGGAGATCCAAGTTTTTTGAACATGCGGCTTTCTACGGTGGAACTGCATTGCGCATTCTCCATGAGCTCGATCGTTTTTCCAATGACCTAGATTTCTCGTTGCTAAAACCTAAACCCAATTTTAGTTTAAGCCTATATCTAAAAGCGATTGCAGTGGAGCTCAATGGGATGGGTTTCAGTGTTACTGTTTCTGAGAAAAAAAAGAATGTCGACACAGCGATTGAATCTGCCTTTATCAAAGGGGGTACGAAAGAGCATCTGCTTAAGATCAGAGTGCCTGATCAAATTGCAAATCGAACTCAAAGCAATACCATTATGAATATTAAGCTTGAGGTGGACACCAATCCACCAAGTGGTTTTGAGACAGAAGTTAAGACACTTTTGCAACCCATTCCTTTTTCTGTGAACACGTATAAGAAGCCTGATCTATTTGCAGGAAAGCTGCATGCAGTCCTACAGCGCAATTGGAAGGGCCGAGTTAAGGGGCGCGATTATTATGATTACGTTTGGTATATTGCTCGCGATACTCCCGTACATCTGTGCCACCTTGAGCAACGTCTTCGCCAGTCTGGTGGATATACTAGCAAGAAGGTATTGCAGCATGCAGATCTATTGGAGCTGTTGCGCAAGAAATTTTCAACAGTGGATGTTGAGGCAGCTAAGAAAGATGTGTTGCCGTTTCTACGTGATCCCGCAGCAGTCGCCTTATGGTCGCGGGATTTCTTTGAGTCGCTGTTACCTCGATTGAGAGTTGTTTAGATAATGTATTATATTTTTAAAAAAAATTGTGGCGCGCAGTTCGGGCGCAGGCAGGTGGGCCTATTCGGCCCACTAATAATACAAATGATTAAATTGGAAATCACCACGCTTCGCTTACCACAAAACGCAACGAACTGAACCGGAATAGACGCCATTGCCACGGACGTCTAAGTAAATTTTGCCATTGTAACCACTGAAGACGTAGGCGTAGTCGGAATCATCTGGATAAACCGACGCAGACCAAAACCAACCTTTTCTTATATCACCCTCTAGGCGTTTGTAAGTGCGATCATTATAATAAAATGGTGTTTCATCTTTAGGTGAGGTTTTAGTAAAACCATCACGTTCAGTTTTACTGACACTATCAGGGTTTAAGAATTGAGCAAGCTCTTCTATCGTTGGAAGTCTGCCACCTTGATCTGCGCAGTATCTATCAGCATTGTATTGAGTCATTGTACATACTGAGCCTTTACTACCAGAACAGATGTTTTCTGTACCCTTATCGCCCACTCTCACAACTGGACCAAGAACTAGGCTATTAGAGTTTGAACTATTAAAACTTGTCACACTTACATCAGGTTTCGTCGCGTCCACATTAGCACCGCTCATGCTATTTTGTACTGGGATTTTATTTATAACTTTCTTGATTACGTTTCTTAGCTTTCGTACTTGGTTGCCTATTGGTACAACAGGCCCACTTGTAGCTCCATTTCCAACTCCCTTTAACACCTCATCTACTTTTATGAGTACCTCTGCTATCTTTGCTCGATGCATTTGCTGTGCATTAGATACTGTAGCTAAAAAATGCTCTAACACCCGTACTAAAAAATCATGCTCGCTTCCTAACTCAAATATCGAAACATCCCACTTCCTTGCTAATAAAAGCCGGGCTAT
>Ga0213870_1000422_pt1 | contig 20332 bp, 21 predicted proteins | sample WICALVC2017_Meta_FD_160119 | JGI IMG/M metagenome (GOLD analysis project Ga0213870, IMG submission 160119) | Freshwater microbial communities from subterranean cave lake in Wind Cave National Park, South Dakota, United States - WICALVC2017 | ecosystem: Environmental > Aquatic > Deep subsurface >... | reverse complement strand
TTTAAGTTCCAGTCATTGCGTGGCGAAGGGGGTTCGTGTTCCAAAAGGCGTCTGCCATATTGCGTATCTTTTTACCCCCATGCGTTATATCTGGGATCAATATGATATTTATTTTAACAAGACAAACGCAGGTTATCCCGTTCGTATTGCGATGAAAATGGTACGCCCCTATCTTCAGCATTGGGATACTCATTCAAACAATGACGTCTATGCGTTTGTCGCCATCTCTTCTTTTGTCGGAGAACGGATTGCGCGCTATTACAATAGGACGTCGGATGTCATTTATCCCCCTGTTGACTTGGAACGCTTTTCCGCGTCAACGCAGGATAACGGCTTTTATCTTATGGTGACGGCGTTGGTTCCCTACAAGCGGGTTGATTTGGCGATCACGGCTTTCAATCAATTAAAATTACCGCTTAAAATTATAGGCGTCGGCCCAGAAGAAGGGCGACTCAAGGCCATTGCAGGAAGTACCATTGAATTTCTAGGAGACAAGTCAGATGCCGATGTCAGCTGTGCTTATGCAGACTGCCGCGCGTTGATCTTTCCGGGAGAAGAAGATTTTGGGATTGTCCCATTAGAGGCCATGGCCGCAGGAAAACCAGTCATTGCATACGGAAAAGGAGGCGTTACGGAAACGGTCGTTTCATTGAATGGTGAATATCCGACAGGGCTGTTTTTTGACGAACAAACGCCAAAGTCCCTCATGGATGCAGTACTTGCTTTTGAAAAATGCAAAAACAAATTTGATCCCATGCGGATTCACGACCATGTAAAATCGTTTGATAAGGCGCAATTCAAAAAAAAGATGACGGCATATATAGACCAAACAATGCAGAGATTTAAAAAGGAGCAACATGCTAAAGCGGCATCGTGAATTTTATCAATCTATTCTATTGTTGATTGATTTTGCGCTGATCTCAATCGGATGGGTGAGCGCTTACTGGCTTCGGTTTTATACGGATCTCATCCCGATTACCAAAGGGGTTCCGATTTTTACGACTTACTTAGCCTTATTTCCTGCTGTTTTGTTGGCATGGGGAATTGCTTTCAAATCGTTTAATCTATACCGACCCCAGCGTGTCGGCTCACTGCTTGCTGAGGTTTTGGATATCGCAAAGGGGTGCGGTGTTATGACGATCCTTTTGGTCGCAATCAGTTTTTTCTTTAGAAAATTTGAATATTCAAGGGCTGTTTTTATGCTATTTGGCGCGCATTGTATTTTCTTGGTCACGATGAGCCGATGGATTTTTCGCGCGGCGATTCGTTTGACAAGACAGCAGGGGTATAACCTGCATGACGCCTTAATTATTGGCGCGGGAAAATTAGGACGATCCCTTGCGGAAAAACTGCATTATCACTCTGAATTGGGCGTCAATGTGATAGGCTACCTCACGCGACAGCCTGCGAAAGTGGGACAGGCGTTAGACGGCATTCAAGTGTTGGGGGTCTATGGCGACTTGCCTCAACTTTTTGCGCAATACAATATTGATCAGGTTTATATCGCGCTCCCGACTGATTCTTATCCTCAACTCACAAAAATCGTGGCTTTTCTGCAGGAGCAGACGGTGGATGTTCGGATTGTTCCCGACATTGTTTCGTTTATGACCTTGCAGGGACAGGCAGAACTCTTTGACGGCCTTCCCGTGGTGACTTTGCAAGCAACCCCTTTGTACGGATGGGGACAACTTGCAAAAAGGGTCATGGATGTTTTATTCTCCATCATTATATTGCTGATTCTCTCGCCGCTTTTTTTCCTAATAGGCACGGCCATTGTGTTGGCATCGGGGAGGCCGATTTTTTACAAACAAAAACGGATGGGATATGATGGCCGCGTATTTGAGATGCTGAAGTTTCGCACGATGGAAAAAGACGCGGAGGCAAAAACGGGCGTGGTTTGGACGGTTGCAAATGATCCGCGCCGAACGGGTTTGGGTTCTTTTTTGAGGGCAACGAGTTTAGACGAACTGCCTCAATTTTTGAATGTGCTGACGGGGGAGATGAGTATTGTGGGACCAAGACCAGAACGCCCTGAATTTGTAGATCAGTTTAAGCATAAGGTGCCGAAATATATGCTTCGTCACAAGATTAAAGCGGGGATTACGGGACTGGCGCAAATCCGCGGATGGCGGGGAAATACATCGCTTGATGAACGGATCAAATGTGATCTTGAATATATAGAGCATTGGTCTCCTTTATTAGATTTAAAGATTATGGTGTTGACGGCTTGGCGCGGTTTTGTTCATAAAAACGCTTATTAGTAGGTACAGTGGTTTTTATTCATGGTGAGTGTAGCTCAATGGTAGAGCACTGGTCTGTGGCACCGGTGGCTGCGGGTTCGATCCCCGTCACTCACCCCATCATGGTTTATTTTTAACAAGCGGAGCGTTGAGGGGGAGGCTCCAATGGCTTTGCCAATGGAGGGGGCGACGCAAGCCCCTTTAAATGCGCCCATAGCTCATCTGGATAGAGCACTTGGCTTCGAACCAAGGGGTAGGGAGTTCGAATCTCTCTGGGCGCACCAGAAGATTAAATAAAGAAGCTGAAGAAAATTAAAAATCTTGGGCTGTTTTCGGACTATACTTGGGATGGCGGTTTAGATCGTTTTGATCATGCGTGAGCATTACCCCCAAACATAGATATCAATCAACAGTTTACAGAACATGACAATTACAGAAACAAGAATCACGGCGAAAATACAGTCGCTCAAAAAGGAGCGGCGGGCGATTATTCTGGCCCATAATTATCAGGTCGGAGAGATTCAGGATTGCGCCGATTTTGTTGGGGATTCACTGGAACTTTCCCAAAAGGCCGCCCAAACCAATGCAGAGGTGATCGTGTTTTGCGGCGTTTCATTTATGGCTGAAACAGCCGCCGTTTTATGCCCAAACCAAATTGTTCTTCTGCCAGACCTTTCGGCAGGCTGTGGCATGTCCGAGATGATTTCAATCGCCGATCTGATCCTCATGAAAAAGGCGCATCCTTCTGCAGTGGTGGTGTGCTATGTCAATTCTTCTGCCGCAGTAAAAGCGGAGTCTGATATTTGCTGTACATCTTCTAATGCCAAGAAAATAGTGGAATCCATTCCAGAAGATCGGGAGATTATTTTTATCCCAGATCAATATCTAGGCGCGCACGTCATGCGGCAAACCGGCCGCAAGATGATTCTTTACAATGGCTATTGCCCGACCCATGTTCGGATCATGGCCGATGAACTCTCTGACGTGATTGCAAAGAATCCGACCGCAGAGGTTTTAGCCCATCCTGAATGTACAGGGCCTATCAGCGCGTTGGCCAATTCGGTTTTATCCACAAGCGGGATTGCATTACAGTCTCAGAAAACATCGGCCCAAAAAATCATTGTGGCCACAGAAATCGGTATGTTGCACAGGCTTTCTCATGAGAACCCGGACAAAGAATTTATTCCGGCCTGCAAGCACTGTGATTGCGTACACATGAAAGTGAACGACTTAGAAAAGCTCCTTTGGTCATTGGAAGAAATGCAATATCCGATTACGGTTGAGGCAGATGTGGCGAAAAAAGCGAGAAGGGCCATTGACCGCATGCTGGAGATGACATGTTAGAGATTGGGCGCGTTCTTATTTTCGTAGGCATACTGCTTTTTGTGATGGGGTCTGTTTTGCTCATTGTAGAGAAAATCCCCGGATGGGGAGGGTTGGGGCGATTGCCCGGCGATATTCTGATCGAACGAGAGAATTTTAAATTCTATTTCCCTTTTGCCACGAGCCTCTTGGTTAGCGCGTTTTTATCGTTCCTCTTTTGGCTTTTAGGTAAATAATCGCAAAATGAAAAAGAGCGTTCTTTTATTATTGTGTCTGTTTTTTTTTCCTCTGCAAAACGCGTCCGCCGAAATAATCCGCGTCATATTGATGGAAACACGGGGAACGGTGCGTCTGACATCAACCAAACCATTTTCTGTTTTCGCAGGCGAAAGCCACATCTCTCAGGAGTCTTCTGATCAGGTGGCTGAAATCTCTCTTCGCAAAGGAGGCATTGCCGTGAACGGCGTGAACGCCAAGCAAACAACGCTGACATTTATACCGCAACGTTCTGGGAAACTTTTTATCAACGGCGCGCCCTACGCAGGCAATATATTGGTGAAGGCTAGAAATGGAACACTGGCCGTTGTGAATGAAGTGGATTTGGAAGAATACCTGCGTGGGGTTGTGCCATCGGAAATGCCGTCTGATTGGCCTATGGAGGCATTAAAGACCCAAGCTGTCATTTCCCGAACGTATGCTCTTTATCAAAAAAGAAAAAATAGCGATCACGAATATGATCTTCCAGCTTCTGTTTTGGGACAGGTCTACAAAGGAGAATCGCATTATCACCCCCGAGCGGCAGAAGCAATTTCCGCAACAGCACGGTTGATTGCAACTTACAAAGGGGCCCCGGCACTCACTTATTTTCACTCTACATCTGCAGGCCCAACCGAGGATGCAAACGACCGATGGGGTGTTGATTATCCTTATCTAAAAGGGGTAAGTTGTCCGCTTGATTTTGGCTCCCCCTATTTCGTCTGGCAAAGAGAGATTCCATTATTGCAGTTAGAAAATGCGCTTGATAAAACAGGTGTGGGAACCATTGCAACACTCACCCCGCTTTCCTATAGCAAAGCAGGCCGAATCCTGATGGTGCGCATCTTACATTCGCGGGGAGAGACGTTGTTAAAGGCAGAAGACCTGCGGCGTCTTTTGGGATATAAGACGCTTCCCAGTACCCATTTTAAAATTGATTCTTTTGGGAAAACCTTAAAGATGAGCGGTATGGGCTGGGGACATGGGGTTGGATTATGCCAGTGGGGAACCAAGGTGATGGCAGAAAAAGGATTAAAGTTCGATGAAATAGTACGCTACTACTACCCGGGCGTTTCACTTCAAAAATATTAAAAGATGACCTCCCTAGATGATGCCATAGAACGGTTTGACTATGTTTTTGACAAAACCCTGATTGCCGCGTCCCCAATGAAACCAAGGGACAAATCGCGTCTTTTGGTGTATGACCGAAAGACAGAAACCATGACCCATCAGCAGTTCTCATCCATTTTGGAATATCTCCGTCCGAACGATCTGCTGATTGTGAACAATACGCGTGTCTTTCCAGCCCGCATTCATGCCCATAAAAACGAAGGCGGGGGGAAAGTAGCGCTTTTACTTTTAAGAGAAGTGGCGAAGTTACAATGGGAGGCGATGGTGAAAGGGCACATCACGTCCGAGACTGTTCTGACTTTAAATGGCGGCGCAGAGGCCCGGTTGGTGAATGTGTTAGAGGGTGGCCGAAAGGTCATTGCATTGACACTGCCGCATCCATCTAATAATCTTTATGCCTATCTTGCAAAATGGGGAGAGGTGCCGCTTCCCCCGTATATCTTGCAAAGAAGAAAAGAAATCCTGACGGATGAAAAAGATGCTGATTTATACCAGACGGTCTATGCAAGATCTCCTGCGGAGGCAGGGAAGCTTACTTCTTCTGCGGCGCCAACGGCTGGACTGCATTTTACAAAACGGTTGATTGCGGGCTTGCTTCAAAAAGGGATTTCAATGGCAACGGTCACGTTGAAGATTGGTTTAGACACGTTTAAACCGATTGCGACAGACAGGCTTTCGCATCACAAAATGGTGGGAGAAATCTTTGAGGTTTCAACAAAAACGGCAAACGCCATTGCAAAGGCGAAGGCGTTGGGAGGAAGAATTATTGCGGTTGGAACCAGCGCGACACGTTCTATTGAAAGTGCCACAAATGCGGAAGGAAGGGTGATGCCTATGTGCGGTGAGACCAAATTATTTATTTCTCCCGGATATGTTTTTCGTAGTATAGACGCGCTGATTACGAACTTTCATCCCCCTCGCGCAAGCGGACTTGTTTTAGTTTCTGCATTTTTAGGGTACAATACAACGTTTCGTTTATATCAAGAGGCATTCAGAGAAAAGTATCGCCTTTTTAGCTACGGGGATGCGATGTTGGTATGTTAGGAGCACGTTATGTTATTTGCTAAAAAAAGAAAAAGGAATCTTAGTATCTTTAAAATTCCAGAAAATGAGCCTTCCACCACAAAGATTCCTGTACGTCTTGTCATCGGTCTTTTGGCTCCCTTCATCGTGGTTGCGATCTTTTTGATCGTTTTCTCCATAAAAGTAGATTTAACAACCAGTGTGCTGAAGCCTGGCCTGCCATCTTTGCAGGAGGAGACCATAACGAGTGTTCCTGTTCCTACGACTACCCCTGCGATAAAGCCCCCTGAAATCACGGAGATCGCACCCCCTTCCGTTCCGCCAAAACCATTTACCCCGACTGTAATTGCAGAAGTTCCTATTGATCCAAAGCCTGTGATCAAAGAGCCTATATCAGAAAAAAAAGCAATTCCACCTGTGGTAGCAGTCAAGCAAGAAGCCAAAGGCATCTCCCCTACTGTGGGAATTGCAAAGCCAGAAGCCAAAACCATTGCTCCTCCTGTAAAAATGGTACTGCCAAAAATTGTAAATCAAAAAATCATGCCTGCGAACACCAAGACGCCTGTGGATGTCACGCAGACGACAACCGCAACGACAACCCTAAAAACGCCCGTCATTGTAAAAAAGCCTTTGAAAGAGGCTTCTGTGAGATCGTTTACCGTTCAGGTCGGATCGTTTCCAAACAGGGAAGAGGCTGACCTGCTTGCGTCAAGGCTTGCCTCGCATGGCCATGGGGTGTATGTTGTGATGGCTGATATTCCGAATAAAGGAACGTGGTATCGTGTTCGCGTTGGGCAATACAAAGACCGTGCCTCTGCCACAACTGCCGGAGAGCAACTTGCGCAAACGGAACAGGTTGCATTTATGGTGACACCCGATATCTCTACAACAAACCCCATTGCGACTTCAACGCCCCCTGTAATGCAAAATCCAAATCCCTGATAAAGGCTACGAAGTTTGCGTAGGTAAGACTACATGAGAGCAATCCTGTATTACGTTCGTCATTCCCGAAATGTTTAATCTGAAGCGCAAACAACATTCCAGTAGCGATGTGATTTGCCGTCTTTCTTACGCGTGTTACATCCGGTAGGCAGTGCCCCATCCTGTCAAAAACATACGAAAAATTATACATGGAAAATCCAATTAGGCAAGGGGGTTGGTCTACACTACACGCGGTTTTGAAGGTTTTTTGACCTTTTCAAAAAACAAAACCACTCATTTTCAATCCGTTAGAAATCCCAATCTGATCAAAATATTTTTCGGAAGAGCCCAATTGCGAAAGTCGGGTTAGGCGCAGGGGGAAGAATTCGTTACTCATTCGTTCTTGTCCTTCAACCGCTTCGGATTTCGGGGCGGCGGGAGAAAGTTTCCGCTGGTCACCACGATTTTTCCGGTCTTCTGCTCAAGTTCGCGACGCGCTCGTTTGGCGATTCCACCGCCCTTCTTTCCAGCCTCGGCGTTTTTCACCATACCCGTCGCTTTAACGCTCTCGGCGATCTGGCGGGTGGAAAGCTCGGCAAGGGCGGTAAAGATCAGTTCCGCCTCGTTCATGTGATCGCGCAGGTTTTGGGTTTTTAGGCCTTTTAGATTCTTATGCTTCTTAACGGAAACCCCGCTCCATTCCTGATGGATAATGTCAGTCAAAATGGCGTATTCGTCCTTGCCCTTAATGTCGTGCTCTTTCCAGTAATCGGTCAGCTTATTACGGGTCTCTTGGCCCATCATCCGTTGCTGAATCCATTTTTCGCTTCTGCCGTGCTGTTGCCAGTATTCGCGGGCGCGGTCGAGCGATCGGGCCGGATCGCTCATATCCTGAATGCGCTCATAACCGACTTTGGACAGCCAGAGCTTGATCGGCTCCGCCTTGGGGCTAGGAACGGACTGGATGATACGCAAAAGGGTTTCCGTGTCGGCAACATCAGTGAGATATGCCTTCCCGTCGGCCGCCGCCAGTTTCAGTCGGTTACATTTTGTAACCGACTCGCTCCCTTCCTTCTTTAGGCGATTTTTCAGAACCTTCCAGTAGTTTCGTGCCGCCTGATAGTCCGACTGCTGAATCAGCGCCGCCACGATGTCCACGACGGAGAAATACCATCTCTCCATCTTTTCGTCATAAACTTGCCGAATTTTATAATTCTCGAAAACCGCAAGCGTTCTATCATTATTCATACTTTTATCCTCTTCCCTGTCTTGTAACTCGCCGCATCAGTTCCATCATTGTCATCTCAACCCTTAAATCGGCAAGATAACGATCCAAAGCAAATTAAGGATGTGCTAGACAATCCTTCCAGAGCTTGACGAAACGCCTCTCTGCTCGGAAAACGATTACGAACATCAATCTCTTGCAATCCCTGCTCTAACTCCATCGGAGAACAGCAAGGCGCATAGTGGCATCTACTTCCATGCCTTTAGTGCGGATTGAATCGCCTTACGCTTTTTCTCCGGAACATCATCATAGAACAGATAACCGGCGAGTGTCACCGCCACAGTCCACCGGCAGTTTCAAAACTATCTTTGTTCGCTCGAGGCCGAACTGCTCAATTTTGCCTCCGATGTTCGTCCCATATTCGAGCACTAAGTTATCAGCGAGTACCCTATTGAGTTCGGATACTGGACGACCCGTAAGTGATGCTATCCTCGCAAGGGAGGCTCGCCGCTTTAGGTCTTCCCACTCTTTGCGGTTTGTCCTGGAATCACTGAAGAATCCCTTTGTTACGACTATGTCGAACCCGCTGGCAGTGATATCCCCAAGGATTTGGGGGTCTCCGATAATAAGCCCGCTTTGCAAAACGACGGGTAGCCATGGCGCAGCTTCTCGATGCTTCGGGAGAACCACATCACGCCCATCATAGTCACCCAGATCTCTTCTATCGATCCCGATCTTTAGTTCCAAGTCGACTACAGCAAGCTTAAGGGTTTCAACGTGAGACTCCTCCTTAAGATAATTCGTAAACTGGTCCACGCTGATCAAGACGACTGGTTTCTCCTCGAAGTCGACTGCGCCCCTGTCTCACTTGAGAGACTTGCGTTTGACGGATTTAATGCGCGCGTGATACTCTTCTACGCCGTTTACAAGGCGACGTAGCTCAGGGGTAGAGCAGGTGAATCATAATCACTCGGTCGGGGGTTCGAATCCCTCCGTCGCTAGGTCGGAACACCGACTGCGAGGATAGCGGCCTCGTTGGGCCGCTGAACGATAGTGTGTGTCTTACTATATAAGACAGTAACAATATGTCAGATAAAATAATAAAGAATAATGAACAGTGGAAGGCATCCTTGACCCCAGAGCAGTATCGGGTTTGTCGTTTGCGCGGGACAGAACGCGCTTTTACGGGTGAGTACCATGACGCTGACGAGGCGGGGACTTATCAGTGTGTCTGCTGTGGCGCGAGTCTTTTTAGTTCAGAGACCAAGTTTCATTCAGGGACGGGCTGGCCCAGTTTTTGGGCATCCATTTCCGAAGACGGCATAACAGCCATCTCAGATACAAGCCATGGGATGGAACGGATTGAAGTAAGGTGTCACGCGTGTGATGCGCATCTCGGCCATCTTTTTGATGATGGCCCAGCCCCAACGCATCAGCGTTATTGTATTAACTCGGTTGCATTGAAATTAACAAAAAAATAAATGAACAAAAAATAAGGAGAATGAAGAAATGTATATATCTGCGTTGTTGATCTTGCCCGTTTTTTTATTGCCACTTGCGGCTACTGTTTCTGCAGAAGAGAAAAAAGCAGAACTGGGTTTATATGCAATCTTTGAGACGTCACAAGGCAATATCACGGTGCGTCTTTTTGAAAAGGATGCCCCAAAAACGGTGGCCAATTTTGTAGGTCTTGCAGAAGGAACCAAACCGTTTACAGACCCAAAAACGGGCGCAAAAGTAACACGCCCTTTTTATGATGGACTGATTTTTCACCGTGTGATTCCGGGATTCATGATTCAGGGCGGCGATCCTCGCGGAACAGGGTCAGGCGATCCCGGCTATAAATTTGAGGACGAATTTGTAAGATCGCTTCAGTTTGACCAATCGGGCCGATTGGCCATGGCCAATTCAGGCCCCAATACAAATGGCAGTCAGTTTTTTATTACCGACGGCCTGACACCGCACCTCAATATGCGCCACACGGTATTCGGCCAAGTCATTGAAGGACAAGAGATTGTGCGTAAGATCGCAGGTGTTCCGACAGGATCGCAAGATCGGCCAGTCACCCCCGTGACCATGAAGGTGAAAATTATTCGGAAATAAAATCGCAAGTTAAGAAAAAGACTCCTGTATATTTTTTGGGGGGGTAATAAAATGGGGGGGGTAATAAAGCAAGATTCGTGCTTGTTGCAATTTTGTTTTTTGCGACCGGGTTTTTGTTGCATCCGTTTTACGAACGTTATACGCAACCTGATACAAAAAACGCATCGGAAGTCCTCCTGCATCGTGGCGTTCAAAACCGACTCGGGGGATCGGAATATACATTTATTGATCCCCTCCTATCGTGCGAGGTGGCCGATAAAAAACAGATTGTGGAATTTCAAACCTTAAGGGATTCCCTGCAAAAACAAATACAAACGGAAATCAACGGAAAGAATGCCTCTAAGGTATCAATCTATTTCCGAGGGTTGACGTCCGGTCGGTGGGCCGGCTTGCAAGAAAACGAGGTCTATCCCGGGGGAAGTCTCATTAAAATTCCCTTCTTAATGGCCTACTATCAGATGATTGATGATGACCCTAAAATCCTAGATGAAATGCTCTCCTATCATGGAGATTTCGACGAATCTTATGGGCAAAAAATCCCCCCTGCAAAAAAAATTGAGTCGGGCAAATCTTATTCAATCTCGGATTTGATCTATCGCATGGTTGTTTATTCTGGAAATAATTCGACCGTTCTCCTCATGCGTCGGATGGATCGCAATTATTTGAATGGTGTATTTGAGGATCTGAACGTTCCAAAGGATCAAGACGCGAATCGCCAATGGCTCGTCACGACAAAAAATTTCGCGTACTTCTTTCGAATACTTTATAACGCTACATACTTAACCCGAACGATGTCAGAAAGGGCATTAAAGATTCTTTCGGAGGTTGATTTTAAGGACGGACTCGTTGCAGGTCTCCCTGCGAAAATCAAAGTGGCGCATAAATTTGGCGAGCATACACAACAGTATCCCGATGGCACCGTTTTGTCTTCTGATCTCCATGATTGCGGCATTGTCTATCACGCGGCGCATCCTTACTTTTTGTGCGTTATGACCGAGGGGAAATCTCAAGAAGCCCTCAAAGGGGTAATTGCGCGAATATCCAAACAGGTCTACGCGTTTGTGGATAGTCCATCCTACCAGAATCCTCTGTGAGATTTTGAATCTCACGACTGCGTATAGGATCCATTATTTATATTGCGTTTACAAACTATAGATAATAATGCAAAGCAATTTTTCGATCTTGCATCTGTTGATGCACCTCTTGATACCTTTTGGGCGCGCCAATATCGTTCCAATATCCCTTCATGAAATACCCAAAGAGAGATTCCCCTTGTTTAAGCATCTCAATGTAGCTGTCGGTAATTGAGCAGAAACCGACGGACGGAATATAGTCAAAAACAATCGGCTCAAGGATATGAACCCCCGTGAACATCCTCTTGTTGAATACCCCTTTTGTGTTTTGTATCTTCGACAAGATATTTTGAATTTTATCGTTTTTGTCTGTTTCGATGACGCCATATTGTGATACATCAGGATCGTCGCGGAGCACAAGCGTGGTGGCCGCCTTTTTCTCTTTGTGAAATGCAATCAACAAGTCCAAATCAATATCCACGAGAATATCTGCATTGATGACCAAGAAGGCCGCGCCTCCCAACATCGCTTGGAGATTTTTAATCCCCCCGCCCGTTCCTAAAATCTCAGGCTCTTGCGAGTAGGTAATGTGAACGCCAAAGCGTGCGCCATCGCCTAAATCTTGCATTATTTTTTCCGCATGATAATGCACATTGATCACAATATCGGTCATCCCATATTTTTTTAATAACGCCAAATGGTAATGGATTAAGGGACGATCTCCAATAGGCAAAAGGGGTTTGGGAATATTGTCTGTGAGAGGACGAAGCCTGGTGCCAAATCCAGCGGCTAAAATCATCGCTTTCATTGTAACTCCGTCACGTATTTTGACAACAGTTCGTGCAACGGTTTTAGCCGTTTCTGCTTCTCAAGGTTTCGTTTTACCTTTAAAAGCGTGGTGGGAATGTATGCTAGAAATTTTGGATTGTTTTTAACTTGATCAATATAGACAAATCGCCCCGCCGCTTTTAGATTCCTTTGAATACTGATTAAATCAAAAATCTCTCTGAATTGTTCTTCGTGAATCTTTTCTCCTGTCGCGTCATCCCACCGTTTTATGTAATATAGAATAAGACGATCAATAATCTGCTCTGGAAGATCAACATAAGAATCACGCAACAAAGAAGCCAAGTCGTATTCTCTCGGCCCCATCAATGCGTCCTGAAAGTCAATCGTACAAATTGCATCCGATTGAATCATTAGATTTCGGCTGTGATAGTCCCTGTGTGTAAAGACTTGCGGTTGCATTGCCAGTCGTAGGGCAATATCAGAAAATGCGCCCCGCATTAAATCTTTATCCCTGTTGTTGATCACACATCCTTCCGTCCTTTTCTCAATGCCGTATTCAATAAAGTGATCAAATTCCCATACAAAAAGGGGCTGATCAAAAGCGCGGTCATGTGCAAGCGTGGGGGAATGCGGGATAGCGGTTGCGTCATGTTGTATTTGAATCAAGGTGTCAATCGCCTTTTGATATAAGGCAAAAACGGCGGGCGCGGAAAGTGAATGTTTTGAAACAACATCGGCCAATGTCGCATCTCCGAGGTCTTCTAACAGGAGGAAGCCTTGCACGGCATCGTAATGAAAAATTTTCGGAACACGAATATGACACGATTCAAGATGCCGATGAATATTGATAAACGGGAGTTCCGTAATATGGGAAGGCGCGCCTGAAACCGCCTCTTCCGATCCCTTAAATCCCTCGGGTTCTGCAAGCACCATGAGCATCAGGGATTGGGAATGCTCTGTCTTCCATGTCACACGATAATAACTTCTGTTGCCTGCATCCCCCGGAAGACGAAAGATTTCCACATCCCTTACAACGACGCCAAAAACAACATTTAAAATAGATTGTATAGACTGAACATCAACCATCTTTGGATTCTGCCATTGTGACGCAGAATCTGTCAATTTCTTTACATAGGGAAGATGCCTATGACACAATTATGCGCCATAAAAACAGTGGAGAAAAAAATAATATGAAACCGATTATTGCGATTACGATGGGAGACCCTGCCGGGATTGGCCCGGAGGTGATTGTAAAGGCGTTTGCAACGAACGCGCTTTACGATCTTTGTCATCCTGTTGTTGTAGGTGGTTCTAAATGGATGACACAGGCCGCATCTGCATTTGCGCCGAGTGTATCCATTTGTCAGCGCAATACCCTTTCGCAATGTCAATTTTTATTCGGACAACTAGAAGTCTTGGAGATTGCTTCAGAAGGGGTTCCGCAGATTGTATATGGTGCTCCAGATGAAACGGGGCTTGTGGCCGCAATGCGGGCGATTGAGTATGCCGCAAAATTGGCCTTGTCAGGCGATATTGATGCCATTGCCACGGCGCCGATTAACAAAGAGGCTTTAAAGAAAATAGGCTTTGCCCATCCCGGGCATACGGAATTCTTGGCGCATATTGCCTGTACTAAAAATTTCGGCATGATGATGATTGGCGGCGGCTTGACAATAATGCTGGCCACGATTCATCTTGCGTTGCGCGACGCGATCTTAATGACAAAAAAAGAATTGATCCTTGAAAAAATTCGTCTCACGCATCAGACATTAAAAAGCGATTTTGGCCTTCCTTACGGCAAGATCGCAGTCGCAGGGTTAAATCCCCATGCGGGCGAAGGGGGCTTATTTGGCAATGAAGAAATCAACGAAATTCATCCTGCGGTTTTATCGGCGCAGGCTTACGGAATAAATGTCAGCGGGCCATATCCGGCCGACACTCTTTTTTTTAAACTCAAGCAGGGACAGTTTGACGCGGTCGTCGCGCTCTATCATGATCAAGCCTTAATCCCGATTAAACTTTTGGCGTTTGGGGGTGGGGTCAACGTAACCGCTGGGCTTCCATTTGTACGCACATCGGTTGATCATGGGACGGCTTATGATATTGCAGGAAAAGGAATTGCAGATTGTAGATCGCTCATCGAAGCGGTCAATCTCGCCACCGAAATGTCCTCCGCGCGAAAGCAGTTTAAGAAATTAGAAGCCACGCATCAATAACTTATACAAAAGTAATTCGCCTAAAATCCGCGATAGGATTTTGGGGGGCGATGTTAACTATTATAGCGGCGCGGGATCTCCTTTTAATCCATGCAGTGCTAGATAGGCGATGATCTGGTCCACGTCTTCATTTTTCGGAGGTTTAATTGATTTATACAAAGCCTGCCTCTGCATCTTTTCTATCATACGGACAACGACTGCAGGCCATTCTTGCGCGCTATGCGATTTTGGATCGGGAAGGCCGTGGCACTGTGTACAGAGCGTCATAAAAATCTTAGCGCCTGACGATTCTCGATCTGCAAGCAGGTGCGCGGAAAACCCGCTCGGCATGACGGCCTTTTTTCGAGGGGCCCCGGGGCCATCGTTCATAGAACTCAAAACAAGCAATATCCCAATAGAGGTACAGACAACCGCAATGATCGGAAAGAGATTTTTTTGAAAATTGAAATTTTTCGGAATCAAGTATGGATACCGTTCTTTGGGGTTGCGGGGAGAGGATTTGAACCTCTGGCCTTCGGGTTATGAGCCCGACGAGCTACCGAGCTGCTCCACCCCGCGAGGAGCATAGTAGCAAGGTAGCATTCGGAAGTCAACCTTGTACACGGCTTGATAGGTTTGACCTGCGGAGGGCAGATGGCTCTTTCATGGTGTGGGATTGAAACGAGATTATGCTTCGGGTCGAATAGCCACTAAGACTTCATCGGGGTTCACCCGATCCCCTTCGGAGACATAAATCTTTTTCACAATACCTGCAATCGGGACATGCACTTCACTTTGCATTTTCATCGCCTCAACAATAAGGACGGCTTGCCCCTGTACAACCTTTTCTCCAATGGCGACCTTTACACGAACAACCACGCCCGGCATCGGGGCAGTCACATCGCCATCATGCACGGCTTTTGGACGAATAGATCGGCCAGAAGCCTTGGCGTCAATCTGCCCATCCGCGCTCGGAACGACCTCCAGCAACGATTCCACCATCACCTCTTCCAACTGCCCATCCACATACATAAAATAAGGTCGGCCCCCCTCTTCAGCATGTCCCATCCCGCCTAGCTTGATATGGAAGGTCTCTCCGTGAATCTTGACGTTAAACTCACTGGGCGCCAAAATAGGCGCAGGCGACGAAACGGTATACTCTGTTGACGTTGTTTTTGCTTCCAGTTCTGTTAGGACACGCGGCTCTTTCCTTTTGGCAAAAAATTCCTTGGCCACATTGGGAAAAAGCGTATAGGTGAGGATGTCGTCAATGTTGCTTGTGATTTCTTGGATGGCCTTGCTTGCGGCTTCAAGTTCAGGCGTCAGCAGATCAGCAGGACGCCCTGTAATCGGTTCTTCATCTTCAATCGCTTTTTTCTGTACCGCCTTATTGATCGGCGCAGGCGTCTGCCCGTATAACCCTTTGAGATAATTTTTCGTCTCCGTTGTAATGACCTTGTATCGTTCTCCGGACAATACGTTGAGCGTCGCCTGTGTCCCCACAATTTGAGAAGTCGGCGTAACCAAAGGCGGAAATCCAAAATCTTCCCGCACCCTTGGGACTTCTTCCAGCACCTCCTTCATCCGATCCAATGCCCCTTGCTCGGACAACTGCAGTGCCAAATTAGAGGTCATTCCTCCGGGGACTTGATAGACCACCACTTTAGGATCAACGCAAGTATACTCGGACTCAAACGCTTTATATTTCTTTCTGACTTCTCTGAAGTATTCCGAAATTTCAGAAAGAAGGTTCATATCAAGTTGCGGATCGGACTTCCCTCCTTCAAGAATTTTCGCAAGCGTCTCGACAGGAGGATGAGACGTGCCATTGGCCATTGGAGAGAACGCAGTATCAATGACGTCCATCCCCGCTTCAATCGCCTTTACACAGGTGGCAATAGACATCCCACTGCTGTCATGTGTGTGCAGGTGCAGAGGAACACTGATCGCCTCTTTCATTTTGCTGACCAAGTCAAAAGCCGCGTAGGGAGAGAGAAGACCCGCCATGTCTTTGATGCAAATGGAATCCACCCCCATATCTTCAAGCCGTTTTGCCATCTCCACAAAGAGGGGGTTGTTGTGGACAGGGGATTGTGTATAGCAAACCGCTCCTTCAATTTTCCCCCCATATTTCAGCGTCGCCTTGACCGATGTTTTAATGTTGCGAAAATCGTTTAAGGCATCAAAGATACGAATGATGTTAATCCCGTTTGCAATGGAGCGATCCACAAATCGTTCAACGACATCATCGGCGTAGTGCCGATACCCAACCAGATTTTGTCCGCGAAGCAACATCTGAAAAGGGGTTTTCGGCATCAATTTTTTAAGCGCGCGAAGCCTTTCCCACGGGTCTTCATGAAGATAACGAATGGCGGCGTCAAACGTGGCCCCGCCCCAGATCTCCACGGAGGAAAAACCGACAGCGTCAATCTTTGCGGCAATGGGAAGCATATCCACAGTGCGAAGCCTCGTGGCAATTGTGGACTGTTGACCGTCCCGCAAGGTGAGGTCCATGATTTTAATTTGTTTTGTTTTTGCCTTCATCGTTATCCTTTCGAATAAGCCGCAATCGCGGCCGATATCGCAACGACCCGATCCATCTTATTATAGTCGGCTTCTACATTCAATTGTGCAAGATGCGTATCAATATACGTAATGTCAAAGTTGCCTGCCTGAAAGTCAGGGTCTTGCAGAATTTTTTTGTAAAACGGAATGGTTGTCTTGACGCCGCGAATGATAAATTCATCCAATGCGCGAATGGTGCGCGAGACCGCCCCGTTCCATGTGCGCGCCCGCACCGTCATTTTGGCCAACATCGAGTCGTAGTAAGGCGGAACGACATAGCCCACATAGACATTGCCGTCTATCCGCACGCCAATTCCCCCCGGTGAATAATAGGCCGTGATTTTTCCCGGCGTGGGGAAGAAATGATTGCGAGGATCTTCCGCATTGATACGGCATTCAATTGCATGGCCAAAAAGACGCACATCTTTTTGCTGAAACGAAAGCGGAAGCCCCGAGGCAATCCGAATCATCTCTCGAACAATATCAATGCCTGTCACCTCTTCCGTCACCGTGTGCTCCACTTGAATCCGCGTATTCATTTCCATAAAGTAATAGCGCCGATTGGCATCCACTAAAAATTCGATGGTTCCCGCATTGGTATATCCCACTGCGCGCGCCGCGCAAATGGCGGCCTCTGCCATCTCTTTTCGCAAACTATCGTCGAGAAAAAGAGACGGCGCAATCTCAATCAATTTCTGATGCCGCCTTTGAATGGAGCAATCCCGATCTCCTAAATGAATGATATTGCCCTGTTGATCCGCCAAGATTTGAAACTCAATGTGACGCGGCGAAATAAGAAATTTTTCTAAGTAGAGATCGCCTTTTCCAAACGCCGCCTTTGCCTCTGCGTACGCGATAGGATACAAAGAGATCAGCGTGGCCTCGTCTGGGCAAACCCGAATCCCCCTTCCGCCGCCGCCCATGGCCGCTTTAATCATGACAGGATAGCCAATCTGTTTTGCGTGAAACAGCGCGTCTTCCACAGAAGCGATTGGATTAAACGTGCCCGGGATCACAGGCACGCCAATATCTTTCATCATTTGACGGGCGGCGACTTTGTTGCCCATCGCGCGAATGGCATTGGCTGATGGACCGATAAAGGCCAGTCCATTTTCTTGACAGGCCTGTGCGAACTCCGCATTCTCAGATAGAAAACCGTATCCCGGATGAATAGCGTCTACCCCTTTTTGTTTAGCCAGATCAATAATGCGATAAATATTTAAATATCCCTCAATCGGCCCAGGCCCTACAAGATAGGCCTCATCGGCTTTTTTGACATAGAGTGTTGTGGCGTCTGGAGCCGCATAGATTGCGACCGTTGAAACCCCAAGCTCCTTACAAGCCCTGATGATACGCAGTGCAATCTCTCCTCTATTGGCAATCAATACCTTTTTAAACATAATGTAACCGTCACCCCCCCCCGCTATGACCGCTTTTTGCCGTCGCCTCCTAATTGACTTGTACTAATTTTCCTTTTTGAATTTGTATGAGAAAAGGTTTTTTAATGGCATCGCCGTCTTTCATTTCAGAGATAAATCCTGATACCGCAGGAAAATCGCGTGTGGTTGCGATGGCAGACCGAATATCTGATCGGCTAGATGCGCCTTCTTTGATAGCGGTCAGAATGATATTGGCCGCATCATAAGCCTGTGCGGCCAAAAGGTTTGGCTCTTCATGAAATTCTTTTTTATACTGTGATACGAATTTTTGAATCAGCGGGTCTTGTGATTCCGCAAAAAAACCGTCTACAAAAAACCCGCCTTCCGCATATTTACGCGCCAATTTTAAAAAATCAGGATCGTTCCAGCCCATGGTTCCCAACAGCGCAACACCCTTGATATCATGGAAGATGAGTTGCGGAAGAATCAATCCGACGGATGATGAATTCCCCGGCAAAAAAATACCGTCAAATGCAACGACATCATTTTTTTCAAAATGTTTTTTTAGCCGTAGAATTGTATCTTTGAAATCAGTTTCGTTTGTATTATATGGCTCTGCGGCGACAATTTTGCCTTGCATTAGTTTTACATTCTCACGAAGACAGCGCACCCATTCCTTGCCAGCGCGATCATTTGAAAAAAGAATAACAAGACGTTCTAGTTCTAAAGTAACGACTGCGTGTTCAGCAATCGCATGACATTGTGAAGCCGGCGTCGTTGCATTTCGGAAGACAGACCTTCCCATAGAAGGGAGCGAGGCCGAAGATGCCCCGGGGGTAATGAGTGTCCATCGCCCTTTTTCAGCCACAGGCGCAACCTGATTGACATCATGGCTAAACAGGGGTCCAACGATACCCAACGGCATATAATCGTTCAGCCACTCTTCAAATTCGCCTTCGTCAGAATCTTTAACAGCAAGACCCACGGACATGCCCGGAAACACAATTTTAAATTGTTTGAGTGCCAATTCCACGCCTTGCAACGCGCTGAATCCAAATTGCTCAAGTTTTCCAGACAACGGGAGAATAACGCCAATGAGAGCGTTATTTTCCTTAATCCTTGCGCGTATTTTGGTGATTTCCTCTGCGGCTTCTTCTGCATAAGGATGATTGGGGAAAAGAGATAAAAACCGTTTCCCTTCCTTCTCGGCTAAATACAAAATATCTTTTTTATTGTAAATTTTGATCAATTGGATCATGGCTTCGTCTGATGGAAAGCGCGGACGCGATTCTTGAGAGATTGCGTGCAGTTCTTTTTGTGTAAGACGATTTCGAATAATCGCAATGATGGTGCTGGTCGTGGTCTCTATCTCAACCGGGTCTGTGGCAAACGTCTTTTTTCTGATCAATACGCGAACAGCGTGGACGTATTGATTGCGTTCAATGTAAAGCTCTGCGGCGCGGGAGTAGATGGGCGCTTTTAATCCTTCCTGTCCCGCCACATCTTTCCATACAGCCAGCGCTTCTTCCACGCCGCCTTGATTTGGATCTAACGCGCCTTCTTTTTGCACCGCCATTGTTAAATAGGCATAACTCAATTGGGCGCGAACACTATTGACCCGAGGCTCCTTTGGAAATTTTTCTAAAAAAAGACGAAAGGCCTCAATTGTTTTTTTTAAATTCCCCAGTTGGGATGCGGCCTTGCCTGTCTCAATGAGTGCGTCAGGAGCCAAAGTGCTTGTAGGGTGATTGATAAAAAACAGATCTAATGCCGAGATCCCTTCTAAAACGTGTCCGTCTTGAACAAGAAGTTTTGATTCCTCAAAAAGAAGCCGTTCTTCAGGAGTGGCTTGCGGAAGGGTCTCTGGCGTTCCCCATCTGGGCAAAAACAAAACAAGCAAGAGAACAACAAAAGTGATCTGAAAAGTCCGTTTTTTCACAGATTGAATATATAGAGGATTGCTTTTCCAAGTCAAGGAAGCCCTGTCTCAGATTCAAAAAACAAGTTTGCATTACATCCTATAGATCGCGTATCATCCAAAGTCTATAACCCAATTATTAAGGAGGAAATATGCACGGACACGAAGGACATGATTGCTGTAAAGGACATA
>Ga0213870_1000421_pt1 | contig 20342 bp, 23 predicted proteins | sample WICALVC2017_Meta_FD_160119 | JGI IMG/M metagenome (GOLD analysis project Ga0213870, IMG submission 160119) | Freshwater microbial communities from subterranean cave lake in Wind Cave National Park, South Dakota, United States - WICALVC2017 | ecosystem: Environmental > Aquatic > Deep subsurface >... | reverse complement strand
AAATAACATGGAAGACTTCTCAATATTCGCAAAGCACATTGAAAAATTTATTGGAAAAATTGAAAAGAAATTGCCTCGCTAACGCGTATCTAAATCTGTTCACAAAATTGTTTTTGGGAACAAAATTCTTTTTTTGCACAACTCTATCGAGTTTGGTACAATTTTTAGCATGGATACGCTCCAGTTAATTCGTAAGAACAAAGGTCTTGTTAAGGCGTTTGAGAGATATCAAAAACGCTATCTTAGTGTGGGCAAAAAGCCAGATATAACAAAATTTCTTCCAGAGGATCTGTAGCATACAATGCGGCTTGAAGAAGAAAGAGTTACTAGAGACTAAATCCATGCGCTCTTTCAATAACTAGGCGGTTGATGGATGGAATTTATATGAAAAGTAAAATCGAAGAGATCAAGAAGAAAGTAGTGCCTATTTTGAAAGAGGCTGGAGTTACCCGTTCTTCCCTGTTTGGCTCGGTTGTTCGAGGGGATGCCAGGGGAGATAGCGATATTGATATGCTCGTCGAGCCTCCTGATGATATGAGTTTATTTGGTTTTATAGGCTTACAGCACAGGCTTGAGCAAGCATTAAAGAGAAAAGTTGATTTAGGAGAATTTTCGACTATCAAACCAAGAATTCGAGAGAGCATCTTACAAAGCGCAATTCAAATTTTATAAGCTAAGGCTACAAGCTTATTTATGAAGAGAGACTATAGAGTCTACTTAGACGATATTATAGAAAGTATCGAGATCATGCAAAAGTATACAGCAGATGTCACAGAGGATGAATTTAGAAAGTCCGTGGAAATCCAGGATGCAGTGATATACGAAGGCTAGAAATAATTGGCGAAGCAGTCAAGTATATTCCAAGCGAGATGAGAAAGAAATATCCTGATGTTCCGTGGAAGAAAATTGCTGGAGCAAGAGATATTTTCGTTCATGAGTATTTGGCGTGCGATTAGAACGAGTCTGGGATACGATTGTTAAAGATCTGCCAACGTTTAAACAACAGATAGAAAAACTGCTTAATTCTTCGATCTAGCCCATGTTGATATATGAGAGTAAAATAAAGATGTTACCACAAAAGCTCTTAAAGAAAGTTTGGAGAAGTTATGATTAGTCATTGGAGAGATAAAAAGGTTGCGGTTTTGGGATTGGGAGTTGAGGGGTTGTCGAGCGTGAGGTTTTTGGTTAAAAACGGAGCAAGGGTGACGGTTTTGGATCAGAAAAACGAAAAAGAGCTAATCCCATTACTTCGTCATTCTGGTAATCCGTCAGCTGACGGAGCATCCAGAATCACCAACGGCCAAAGAGATTCTGGACAAGCCAGAATGACGAGTTTTGAGAGGACTCCTGAGGTAGTTGGAGGAGAAAATTACTTAAAAGATCTTGAGAAGTTTGATGTAATAGTAAGGAGTCCCGGGGTAAAAAGAAATCTTTCAGAAATTCTTACTGCTGAAAAAAATGGAGTTGTTATAACCTCTCAAACCAAGATTTTTTTTGATCTTTGTCCTTGTCCTATCATTGGAGTTACTGGGACAAAAGGTAAAGGCACAACCGCAACTCTTATTTACGAAATGCTTAAAAGACAAACTTTTGACGCGTATCTGGGCGGAAACATTGGTAAACCTCCATTTGAGTTTTTGGACAAATTAGACAGTAAGTCGTGGGTTGTGCTTGAGCTATCTAGTTTCCAACTCCAAGATCTTACAAGGAGTCCTCATATTGCTGTTATGCTTATGACAACAAGTGAGCATCTTGATTATCATAAGGATACAAATGAATATGTTGATGCAAAAAGAAACATTTTAAGATTTCAGAAAGAACAAGATTTTGCGATTATCAATAAAGACTACCCAGCAAGCAACGAGTCTGACAGTCATACAAGCGCAAAGGTGTTTAGGATAAGTAGAGAAAGAGAGGTTAGGGAAGGATGTTTTGTGAAGGATGGGATAGTAAAATTAAAAATTAATTCTGCATTGCAGAATGAAAAATTAAAAATTATTGATACAAAAGACATTCTTTTACCAGGAAAACATAACCTTGAGAATGTATGCGCTGCGGTTATGGCCGCGCTCATCGCGGGAGTTTCAAAAGAGAATATTGTTAAGGTCTTAAAGACCTTTAGGGGATTAGAACATAGACTGGAGTTGGTAGGTGAAATAAATGGCGTGCGTTATTATGATGATTCATTCTCAACCACTCCAGAAACGGCAATTGCGGCAATTAAGTCTTTCAAAAACCCAGAAATACTAATTTTGGGTGGATCGAGCAAAGGAAGTGATTTTTCAGAGCTTGGTCGTGTCGTAAGCAATGCAAAGAATATAAAGGCGATTATTGGAATTGGAGTAGAATGGAAGCGCATTAAGGCGCAATTCAGAATTCAGAATTCAGAATTTATAATTGTTGAGGGGGTAAAGGATATGAAGACGATTGTTGCTGCAGCTTCAAAAATTGCAAGGCCTGGAGATGTAGTATTACTTTCTCCAGCTTGTGCGAGTTTTGATATGTTTGAAAACTATAAAGACCGCGGAAAGCAGTTTAAAAAACAGGTTTTTAATCTCAAAAATCAAAGCGTACGATATTAGTTTCAAGCTTAAAGTTTAAAGCACTACTCCCATTCCATTGTTGCAGGAGGTTTGGTGGTGATATCGTAGACAACGCGGGAGATTTCTGGAATTTCATTTGTAATCCTAGAGGTTAGTTTTTGCAGAAGCTCTGGTGGTAATTTTGCCCAATCGGCAGTCATTCGATCAGTTGAAGTAACTGCGCGGATAGCCATAACCTCTCCGTAGACACGGCCGTCTCCTTTTACCGAAGTACTTCTTACGCCAGTTAGTACAGGAAAAGAATGAAGAAGTTTTTGATACCAACCAAAACGTTTCATTTCTTCAACAACAATGTTATCTGCTTTTTGCATGAGCGTCAAGCGTTTCTTATTTACCTCACCAAGAATACGAATCGCATATCCCGGTCCTGGATGCGGCTGTTCTTTAATAATCTCGTCTGGAATGTCTAGTTTTTTTGCCAAAGAACGAACCTGATCAGTATAAAGATCGCGAATTGGCTCTATAAGAGTAAGCCGTAAGCTCTCTGGAAGTCCGCCAACATTGTGATGCGATTTTATATTTGCCGCATGTTTTGTACCCTTGCTCTCTATAACATCAGAGTAAATCGTTCCCTGCACCAAAAATTTTACGTGCTTGTACTTCTTGCACTCTTCTTGGAAAAGATCAATATATAGTTTTCCAATGGCTTTTCTTTTTTCTTCAGGGTCGGTTTTTCCTTTAAGAACACCTAAGAACTCCTTTTGTTTCTCTAAGATAACTGGCTTTATGTGGAGTTTTTTGGTAAAAAACTTAACAACTTTTGCGGTTGTTCCTTTCCGCATCAAACCACTCTCAATATGAATCGGGGTAAGGTTTTGTCCAATTGCTTTTGCAGTTAGTGCTGCCGCAACAGTTGAATCAAGCCCTCCAGATACTGCGGCAATTACCCTATGTTTTCCAATTGTTTTTTTAAGATTTTCAACCATCGTCTCTATCTTGAGTATCTGTTTTTTTGTTGGGATATTACATATCTTTTCAACAAAGTTGCGAAGTATAAGGTTGCCATGTTCTGTGTGTTCTACTTCTGGATGAAACTGCACGCCGTAGATCTTTCGCTTTTCGTTTCCTATCGCAGCGCCTCTTATTGTTTCCGACTCGCCAATAAATGAAAAGCTGGGAGGCGGTGTTAGTACTTCGTCCCCGTGGCTCATCCAAATTCGCGAATGGGCAGATACAGAGGTAAAAAGAGGACAAGAAGTATTAAGCGTTAGGGTTGCTGGTCCATCTTCGCGTATCTTTCCCTCTTTAACATCTCCGCCTAAAAGATATGCAGTTAACTGCTGTCCATAACAAATCCCAAGAATTGGAATGCCAAGATCAAAAATTCTTTTGTCAATAGTTGGCGCTCCTTTTTCGTAGACTGACGAAGGCCCGCCAGAGAAAATAAGACCTTTGGGATTTTCTTTTTTTGCCTTCTGGTACGCGTCTTCTGGGGAAACCATTTCTGTCTCAACGCCAAGCTCTTTGATACGACGACTAATAAGATGCGCTGTCTGTCCTCCAAAATCAACCACAGAAATCATAGAGGTATTATATATCATCCTTAATTATCGTGCTGGTAACTTTTCTGATTATTTGAGTGGAAAAAGAGAATGTAATATGGTATAAAGTAGAGTATGGAACAAAGGAACTTGCAGCAAATAACTAAAATTGTGAAAAATGCTTTAAAAGACGAGCGAGAAATATTGTTTTGTTACCTTTTTGGTTCGATTGTTCGCAACGATGCCATAGGAGAAAGCGATGTAGATTTTGCAGTTTACCTTTCTGTAGAACATAAAGCCAAATTTTTCGATTTGAGATTAAAGCTTATCGAAAGGCTAACGCATGCGCTTCACCAACAGGCAGACGTTGTTGTATTAAATACTGCCTCTTTATTCCTAAAGTATGTAGTAATTAAAGAGGGAAAACTTATATTTGTGCGAAATCAAGAAGCAAGAATTGACTTTGAACTTAAGGCTCTTAACGAATATTTCGATTACAAACCGATCTTAGACCAGTACCATAAACGTCTTCAGATTTCTGTATGAATTCTATAATATATGACTTCTCTAACTAAGCAAAAGGTATTTGAAAAACTCGAGGGTTTCCGAGAATATCTTGGTTATCTGTCACAACTTAGGAAGGAATCAGGTAACAAAAAAACCTTCGCTTCTGATTTTCATTTGTTTGGAAACACAGAACGCTATCTTCAACTTTCTGTTCAGGTAATCATAGATATCGTTCACCTTCTAATCATTGATCTTAATCTAAAAAGACCGGAAGATAACTATGAAGCAATTTCGATGCTTTATGGAAAGAAAATTATCTCTGAAAGGTTAGCCGATAAACTCACAAAATTGGTAACCACAAAAATCATTTGCTTATTATACTATAATTATAGTAAAATCAGATATGGAAGACTTTGGTTCTCTTGCCGAACTTCATGCGCATTTGGGTACATCTATAAATCCTGCTATCTACTGGCAAATCGCACACGCCCAAGGATTTAAATTGCCCAAAAAAGATTATAGGGAATTTATTGATTATATTGTCCTTTCTCCCCACAAAAAAGCAAGAACGTATATGAAATACCTCGATGAGATATACCATCCGCTTTTAGATAAACTAAGTTCCGGAACTTATGCCGTTGAAAAGGCAACATACGAAATACTAAGCGGCGCATATCGCTCAAACAGCATTACGCTTTTGGAACTTAGGAACAATCCTATGAAACACAACCACGAGGGGCAAGAGGATCTCGACCACATTATTATGGCAATGCTTCGCGGCATGGAAAGAGCGCTTTTGGAATACAATAAACTTTCTGCTGGTCTTATTTTTTGTCTTGCTCGCGAATTTAGTTTTGAAAAAAATGAAATAATTGTTGAAAAAGCAATAAAATATAGAAGGCGCGGAATTGTTGGTATTGATTTTGCTGGACCGCCAGATAAAAACTTTCATTTTAAAGATTACAAAAAATTAGTGCAAAGGGCAAAAAAAGCAGGGCTTAAGATTACATCACACTCTGGCGAGGTAAAAGACGCAAACGATATGTGGGAAGCGCTCGAATTTATTAACCCAACTAGGATTGGCCATGGCATAAAAGCAGCCTACGATAAAAAACTTATGAAAGAATTGACAAAAAGAGAAATCACGCTTGAGATTTGCCCCTTATCAAATCTTATGACAAAAGCTGTAGAAAATGAAGAAGAGATCAAATTTATTTTAAGAACATTTGTGGAAAATAAAGTAAAATTTTGTATTAATAGTGACTGGCCAGAAACTATTGAGTCTGCGCATTTGTGGCAACAGTTTAAGTTTTTGCGAAAAAACAATATTCTAAACGAAGAAGAACTTAAAAAATGCAATAAGATTGCTTTTGAAAGTTCTTTTGTTCCAGGCATTGGCCTGGAGCCGTATTTATAGCGGAACATGTCTTTCAATATGCTCCTCAGCAGAATCAAAGAACTCGGTAATCAAGGAATCGTTTTTTCTTTGAAGTGCCAAAACCAGAACCTGAGCAGGACCCATAAAGTTTCCGCCTTCTCCTTTCCCGACTGCTTTTGCCTCGCCATCTCTAATAGCCTGATGCTTTGGCCAATCTTTTCTAAGGCTTGGAATAAAATAGGGAATTGTTGCCAAACCAATTAGTGGATTGAATCTTCGCGTATCAAATTGAATATCATCAGGAAGCGGATCAATAAATTGCGAACAATTAGCCGCAAGTGGACTATCCAAAAAATCTAAAATCCACCTTCTCTCTCCAGTCCTATCTTTCTCCCAGCGAATAGTAGGAATCAAATAGTTTGCTGAAACAGCTGTTTCCGGACGAAAACTCCAAGTCTTTTTACCATGCGATGTCGGAGTAAAAACCACCTCTCCGCGCAATAACTTGTTAACCTGCACAATCACCTTTCCATCCATAATCTCCAGTGTTATCTTTCTGTGATCACCCAATGTATCGTTGCAATGATTGGCAACCAATTTCTGAATAGAAGGATCCTCACTACCAAGCCCAGCTGCGATAAACTTTTCAGACAGATCAATTAATCGCCACTCGTTCCACCTAGAAACCCTTTCTCTGCTTGACTCTACTGCTTCTTTCCCAACCCATTTTCTCTCTCTAATATCACGTCTTTGCTTAATAAACGAGACAAAAACCTCTTGAAGCTCTCTTGGGGATGCGGAATCTAAAGCACTTTGAGCAAATCGTCCTAATTTTTTATAAGTCATACCGATCAAGCTATTAAATTCTACCGCTGTTCTTTGACCCTGCAACTGTGGATCAAAAAATAGTGTCTTCATAAGAACTTCCCTACTCTTCTCAAATGTTTCCCAGTTTTCTCCCAATGCCTTTTCGTGTCTTTGCAGCCGTGTCTTTTGGTGCTCCAAGTCTGGCATATCCCAATCATCTAGAATGCCCTCTTTGCCAAAACTTTTTACTGGAGCAATAGCGTTTAAAAATTTCAACAACAGCGTACCGTCAATCTTAGACAAAACAATCCCTCCATATTCTAAAGATGCAGAACCAGGCCTTTTTAGCTTAAACAGATTTATAGGAGACTTTGTTAAAGATAGACGTTTTGCGTCTTGCAGTTTCTTTCCAAAAAGCTCATTTGCAGCGATTGGTGTCGCAAAATCTACTGCAACTTCAGGGCCGCTAAAAAATTCTGGAGAGTAGTGTTTATGGGATTCTAATGACATAGACTGATTTTGTCACTCGTAAGTATATCAAATTATAAAGTGATCGTAAATTGTCTCAGTAATTTTTCCCTGGATTTGTAACCAAAACATCGTGGGGGTGGCTTTCGGTAAGAGAGGCTGTAGTGATTTGTATAAATCGCGCTTTCTCCCATAGTTCTCTAATCGACCTTGCTCCAACATAGTACATGCCGGATTTTATGCCTCCTATTGCTTGATCTACCAATTCTTTAAGCGTACCCTTTATAGGTACTAACCCCTCCACTCCCTCCGCAACCAAAACGCGGTCTTTATAATCTTTACCGTGAAACTCATCTTCGGATTTTATTTCTGTTCCCTTCTTCATTGCAGCCTCCGACCCCATCCCTCTGTACTGTTTAAAAAGATATTTTTGTTTGTTCTTATTTAATATGCTTTGAAAACGATGCGGAATCTGGTCTTTAGAAAGCTCAAGTACTTCTCCCGGAGATTCTTTAGCCGAGGCGAAAAAACTCCCCATCATAACGCTTGATGCGCCAGAGGCTAGAGCCTTTACTATATCTCCCGAATATTTAATTCCCCCATCCGCAATAACAGGAACTCCTGCTTCTTTTGCTATCTTTGATGTCTTAAGAATTGCTGTTAATTGCGGTACTCCCATGCCAGAGATCACGCGAGTTGTGCAAATTGCCCCTGGCCCCATTCCTACCCGCAAACTATCCGCTCCCGCTCCAATTAAAGCTTTTGCTCCATCTTCTGTTGCAATGTTTCCTCCAATAACATCTACGCTCTTGTAAGTTTTTTTGATAAGTTTAATTGCATCCATTACTGTTTTTGCAAACCCATGCGCCGAATCAACCACGATTACGTCAACATCTGCTTTAACTAGTGCTTTTACTCTTTCTTCAAGTCCTTTATTTGCGCCAACCGCAGCGCCAACTAATACTTTTTTCTCTTTTACTTTCTTTACTTCAGTCACCTGATCTTCTATTGATAAGTTTCTATGAATAATTCCGATTCCTCCTAATTTACCCAGTGCGATTGCAAGCTTGTTTTCGGTTACAGTATCCATAGGAGACGAGACAAGAGGTAAAGAAAGTTGTATGCGGCGGGTAAGTTGGGTTGAAAGATTAATGTCTGAACGCGAAAAATCGCTGTATCCAGGCAAAAGAAGAACATCGTCAAAAGTTAATCCAACTGGAAAAGAAGAATTTTGCAGTTCCATACCGTACTTTACAATGCTTCTTATACTTTGTCAAGAGAAAATTTACATTAATATAAGGGGCTTGACAAAACTTCCATTACAGGCAATAATATTGACAGCCTATAGACAATCAACAAATTCAATTATACCCTTACCTTATGACAACGGAACAAAGAAAATGGACAAAAGATGCTGGGTGGACAACAATTTCTGACAACAATCTAAAAGATAGTGCTCAATTAGTTTTTTTCTTTGGAGATTCGTTTCTTTTAAAAGACTCTAAGAACTTTGAAACGGTAAAAGGCTTTTACCCCAATGCCCACATTCTATCTGGTTCTACAGCAGGAGAGATAATAGGCACACAAGTTTTAGACAATTCGTTGGTGGTTACAGCAGTACACTTTCAAGATACTCGTCTTGGATTTGCAAAAACCAAAATAGAAAAAATGGAAAATAGCCAAATCGCTGGAGAAAAGTTAGCTAATTCTTTACAAAAAGAAGGGTTGGTGCACGTATTGGTGTTATCGGACGGATTACATGTGAATGGGACTAAATTAGTTAATGGTTTAACAGCTAGCTTGCCTAAAGATGTCGCTGTTACGGGTGGACTTGTGGGAGACCAGGAGCGTTTCAAAGAAACTGTGGTAGGTTTGGATAGTCTACCAGAGGTAAACACAATTGCAATTGTAGGCTTCTATGGTACAAACATAAAGATAGGATATGGATCTATGGGAGGCTGGGATCCTTTTGGTCCCGAAAGATTGGTTACCAAGTCAAACGCGAATGTATTATATGAACTCGACGGACAATCAGCGCTTGAGTTATATAAAAAATATCTTGGCGATCAAGCAAAGGGACTACCGGCATCTGGTCTGTTGTTTCCTCTAAGTCTTCGTAAGGAGGGAAAAGAAAGAGGATTAGTTAGAACCATTTTATCTATTAACGAAAAGGATGGCAGCATGACTTTTGCTGGAGACGTACCAGAAGGAGATTATGTTCGCTTAATGAAGGCTAACTTTGAGCGCTTGGTTGATGGAGCTGGAGGCGCAGCCAGCATGAGCCATGAATCATTGGGAGCCTCTATTCCCGACATGGCAATACTTATAAGCTGTATTGGCCGTAAACTTGTCTTGAAACAAAGAGTGGAAGAAGAGATAGAAAGGGTTCGGGAGGTGTTAGGAAAAACGACAACTATGACTGGCTTTTATTCATATGGCGAGATATGCCCTGTTGCCCCAACAGAAAAACAATGTGAACTTCATAACCAAACAATGACAATTACTACCTTTTCCGAGAGATGATTTTTCCACGATGAACAAACTACTCGAACGTCAAGTAAAAAAGATTTTCCAAGATGTAAGTAAAATTCCTCCTCAATTATCATCATTTCTTCAAACAATTAGCGACACTTATGATGGTTTTGATCAAGATCGAAGTTTGGCTGAGCGTTCCATCGAACTAAGCTCTCAGGAACTAATAGAGGCTAACCAGCACGTTCGTGAAGAATCTGAGAGGCAGAAAATGATATTAGCAAGCATCGGAGATGGGATGGTTGGTACAAACAAAGAGGGCAGCATAACCATTCTAAATAGCTCAGCCGAAGAAATGCTTGGCTGGAAAAACGAAGAGGCTGTAGGCAAACTATTCGATGAGCTTGTCCCAGTTTACTATGAAAATGGAAAACCTGTTCCTAAAAATGACAATCCTGTATATGTTGCACTTACTTCTGGAATAAAAGCGACAACAAGTGCCATGCACACTCTTTATTATACAAGAAAAGACAAAACAAAATTTCCTGCAGCAGTTACGGTTACACCTATCATTATCAAGGAAAAAGCATCTGGAACAGTTGCAATAATAAGAGACACAACTAGAGAAAAGGATGTTGATAGGATGAAAACAGAGTTTATATCTCTTGCCTCTCATCAACTTAGAACACCCCTCTCCGCGATTAAGTGGTTTTCAGAGATGTTGCTCGATGGCGATGCTGGCAAGCTCAATAAAGATCAAGCGGATCTTCTAAGAAGCGTGCATCAATCAAACGAACGGATGATCGAGCTTATCTCTTCAATTCTAAATATCTCTAGAATTGAATCAGGTCGTATTATTATCGATCCAAAGCCTACGGATATAGGTTTGTTAGTCAAAGAAGTAATAGCAGAGCTGCAAGTAAAGTTTAAAGAAAAAAATATCAGACCAGCAATTAGCGTACACGAAAAATTACCTTTAATAAATCTCGATCCAAAGTTAATAAGGCAAGTGTATATGAATCTTGTTACAAATGCTATTAAATATACTCCTAATTTTGGAGAAGTGTCGGTATTTATATCGCGAAAAGGCGAGAATGTAATTTCGCAGGTTACAGACACTGGTTATGGTATTCCTAAAAAAGAGCAAGATAAAGTGTTTGAAAAATTTTATCGTGGAGCAAATGTTGTTAAAATAGTGGCAGATGGTACTGGGCTTGGATTGTACCTAGCAAAAGTTATCTTGGAATCATCAAACGGGACAATTTGGTTTGAAAGTCAAGAGGGAAAAGGAACAACATTTTGGTTTAGCCTTCCTCTATCGGGCGTGGCTCCAAAAAAAGGAGAAGTAACACTTGACAGTTAACTATAAAATGTGCAAAATAGCATAAGATAATATTCTAAAATATGGATGAAAATAAGTCGACAGTACTGGTAGTTGAGGATGAGAAGCTACTACTACAAGCAATCACTAGAAAACTTGAGTTAACCCAGATTAAAGCTATTGCATGCAGAAGCGGCAAACAAGCACTTGAAATGCTAAAAAACCTAGAAACATTACCTGACGCAATATGGCTAGATTACTATCTAAAAGACATGAATGGGTTGGAATTTATGTGCTCTCTTAAACAAGATGAGAGGTTTTCGAAGATTCCAACCGTTGTAGTAAGCAATTCTGCAAGCCCCGATAAAGTTAGAAGTATGTTAACTCTGGGAGTTAAAAAATATTATCTTAAAGCAGAAAATAAACTAGATGATATAATCACTGCGATAAAGGAGTTTGTTGCAGAGGAAAATGCAATAAAAAACAATGGAAAAGTCTAAAAAAATCCTCATAGTCGACGATGAAGAACTTGTTATTAAAGCGTTAACAGAAAAACTTGTGACGGAGGGTTTTTTAATAGATTCTGCAAGGGATGGCGAAGAAGCACTACTAAAAACAAAGAAAATAAAGCCAGATTTAATACTACTTGATATAATAATGCCAAAACTAGATGGAATATCCGTATTAAAAAGGCTAAGATTATGGCCTGAAACTCGAGATATACCAGTGATAATCTTGACTAATCTTTACGATGACAAAAGGGTAAGTAACGCATTAGAAACTGGAGGCACAGACTATTTAGTTAAGGTCGAACACTCACTTCCTGATATTGTAAAAAGAGTCAAGGAAAAACTCCAATGAAAAAAATTTTAGTTGTTGAGGACGATACATACATAGCTAATGCTTATAGAGTTAAACTTACAAAGGCTGGATTTGAGGTTAAAAATGCATTTGACGGAGATGAAGCTATTAATGTCTTGAAAAATTTTACTCCCGATTTAATTCTTCTTGACATAGTTATGCCCAGCAAAGATGGTTTTACTACTCTTAAAGAGATAAAAGCAAACGAAAAATGGAAAAATATACCTGTTATACTTGCCTCTAATCTGGAACAAAGAGAAGATAAGGAAAAAGGGCTCAAGTTGGGAGCTTATGATTTTTTTGTAAAAACAGATTTTACCTTGAATACTCTTATAGGGAAAATAAATAACATTCTTCAAACTATCCCTACGCAAAATGTCTCTTAAGCCCTTGTTTTCCCATAACATACAGAGTATATTTATGGGGCATTAGAATAGCCTTAATTATTGTGGTATACTACTTCCATGGCTTTAAATGGAAAAAAGAACAATAAAAGATCAAAAATTGTAAAAATAAAGATGAATTTTTCGTGGAAAAATCTCTTTATTTATGGTTTTCTTATATTGTTTTTAATGTTTCTTTTTTTGGGCTTTAACCAAGAATCTTTTGAGCAAACAAAAACAGTTCCCCTTTCGCAAGTTATTTCGGATGTAAAGCAAGGTAAGGTTCTTGAAATTGTAGTTTTTGACAACAAACTTACTGTACGCGAAGACAAAGAGACGCTGGTAAGTTTTAAAGAGCAAGGAGCTAATATTTATCAGTTGTTTAAAGATGCAAATGCTCCACTCAATAAGACAAAAGTTATAATAAAAGACCAAACTGGTCTTAATAATTGGTTGAGCATTATTTCCTCTATTCTTCCAATCATTTTAATGGTTGGCTTTTTCTACTTTATATTCCGTCAAGCAAGAGGAGCGCAGGAAAGTATATTTTCTTTTGGACAGTCCCGTGCAAGGTTGTTTAGCAAAGATACACCAAGAATTACTTTTAATGACGTAGCTGGTGTTGATGAAGCAAAACAGGAACTAACAGAGATAGTTGATTTTCTAAAAAACCCTGGAAAATATAAAGCTGTTGGAGCCCGAACACCAAAAGGAGTGCTCATGGTCGGACCGAGCGGAACGGGGAAAACTCTTTTGGCAAGAGCAACTGCTGGAGAAGCAGGTGTGCCATTTTTCTCAATGGCGGGAAGTGAATTTATGGAAATGTTGGTAGGTGTTGGGGCAAGCAGGGTTCGGGATTTGTTTAATACCGCTAAAAAATCCCAACCCGCGATTATTTTTATAGACGAAATTGATGCAATTGGACGGCAGCGGGGGGCTGGGATAATGGGCGGACATGACGAGCGCGAACAAACTCTTAACCAGATATTGGTTGAAATGGATGGTTTTACTCCAAATGAACAGCTTATAGTTATGGCGGCGACTAATAGACCTGACGTCTTAGATCCAGCTCTTGTTCGTCCTGGTCGCTTCGATAGACGAGTAATGCTAGATATGCCCGATATTGTTGGCAGAAAAGCAATCCTTGCTATTCATGCAAAGGGCAAACCCTTTACAAATGCCGTTGATTGGGAAAAAGTTGCCAAAAGAACTGTTGGATTCTCAGGCGCAGATCTTGAAAATATGCTAAACGAAGCAGCAATTTTGGCAGCACGGCTTGGTAAAAAAGCAATCGACATGAAAGATATTGAAGAGGCGGCAACTAAAGTAAAGCTTGGGCCAGAAAAACGAAGGCTGCAATCAGATGAAGACAGAAAAATGACTGCTTATCATGAAGCAGGCCATGCAATGGTATCTTGGCAAATGCCGCATATGGATCCAATACATAGAATTTCAATTGTCAGTCGTGGTTTGTCGCTAGGTCATACCATGATGGAGCCAACTGAGCATGTTCATGAAACAAAAACTCGCCTTTTGGAACAAGTTGCTGTGATGCTTGGAGGACGAGCCGCAGAAAACTTGGTTTTTTCCGAAATGACAACTGGCGCATCGGATGATATTGCCAAAGCAACAGAGGTGGCAAGAGTAATGGTAACAGAATATGGCATGAGCGATCTTGGTCCAATAAATTTGGATGGAGAGCGGCGGCGCTTCTATGAGCAGACTAATGTTTCAGCCGAGATGGCAGCAAAAATAGATGAACAAGTTAAAAAAATTACTGATGCTGCTTATAAAATCGCAACATCTATTTTGATAAAACTAAGAGGCAAACTAGATTTGTTAGCAAAAGAACTTTTGAAAAAAGAGACTATAGAATCAGAAGAATTCGAAAAGCTCATCGGCCCCAAACAAGCTCTATTAGTCGTAAAAGCATAAAGCGTTGTTATTTCTGCAAAACAGTTCTCGCGAGCTCTCTCCATGTTTATGGTAAAATTAGGACGATGAGTAGTCTTGTCTTTATCGATGGCAATGCCATTTTGCATAGGGCGTTTCACGCCCTTCCTCCACTTACAAGCAAAAATGGAGAGATTGTAAATGCTGTTTATGGGTTTCTGTCGATGTTTTTAAAAATTTTAGATGATTTAAAACCCCAATATATTATTGTTTGTTTTGACAAAAAAGCACCAACTTTTCGTCAGCAGCTTTTTGTTGGATACCAAGCAAAGCGGCCAAAAATGGCAGATGAGCTTGTGCCTCAAATCGCAAAGGTCCATGAGGTCTTAGAAAAAGCAACGGTATCGATTTTTGAACTAGATGGATATGAGGCGGATGATTTGATTGGCACGCTTGCCAATCAAGTTCAAAGTGCACCTGTCCGCAATGCTACGCAAAGCGTTACAGGCGGGAAGTTAAAAGTTCAAAGTTTAGAAACTATTATTGTAAGTGGCGATCGGGATATGCTTCAACTTGTTAACTCACATGTAAAAGTACTCGCTCCAATTATTGGAATAACAAAAATGATTTTGTTTGATGAGAAAATGGTTGAGGAAAAGTACGGAATAAAGCCTTCGCAAATTGTAGATTACAAAGCTTTAGTTGGAGATGCATCCGATAACTATCCGGGGGTAAGGGGGATTGGGCCAAAAACAGCAGCCTCTCTTCTTAAAGAATATGGAAGTTTTGAGAATATGTACAAAAATATAAGACTTCTTCCGCCAAAAATTGCAGAAAAACTGGCAGCCGATGCCGAACAAGCAGCTCTTGCCAAAAAACTCGCCACAATTGTAACTGATGCTCCTATTACTCTTAGCTTAGAAAATTGTTCATTTACTAATCTTAGTTTCAAAAATTTAAAAGAAGAATTTGAAAAATTAGGCTTTAAGAGCCTGTTGAAACGATTGCAAGCCGATTCCACACGCAATTATACGAAGCAATCAAACCAAAGCCAACAACTAGGGTTATTATAACCCTAGCTATCTTAGATTCTTTTTAAGCCTAAAGACAAACCTTTGAAAAACTTGATATAATAGCCTATTCTTATTCAGATAGAGAAGCAGAAATTATGAGAGAAGAAGAAAGAAAACTGCTTCATTCCAGCTTGCTACGCTTACTTAGCAATCCCATCAAAGATGAATTTCTTAATTAACGCCTGATACGGAATGTCCATCTTATGGGCTTCGGCCTTTAATCTATCTATCATGCTTACTGGTAAACGCAGAGTAATTGGCTTCGAAGTCAGTTTAAGATTAGGGAAATGTACTCCTCTTTTTGCTTTTGACCAGTCTATATATTCTGTTGAATCATGAGTTTGCCAAAATTCTCTTTCTTCCCTTTCGCTTTCAAACTTTGGAATTCTCTTTAACGCTTTCTGCATATAGCCTCCTTTCTTTCTTATTTGCTGTTCTTGCTGAAATAATTCTTATTTTTTCCTTTCTAAGAGTAAACGCTAAAAACAATATGCTCCCTTTAATAATCTTACCTATAGCCTCAAATCTTTCTTCTTGTTTTGAATGTTTAGTATCTTCCAGTAATAATGTATCCTCATCCAAAAATACTTCTTCAGCTTCGTTTGGTGTAATCCTGTGTTTTTTATAGCTCTTGTCAATATTTCCCTCGTCCCATTCAAACCCAACAATCTTTTTCAAATCAAACATTGTACATATATTACATGTACAAATGCTTGTTGTCAATAAGACCTATTAAAAACCAAAATTACAATAACCCCTTTTACAATTTTATTTAAAGAAAGCTTTAAAACCAATCTTAACCCATAAATTAGAAGAATAAATCCCAATGCCAAAAATGTTGGCAACATAAACAGTAAAACCATAAAGAACTATTAATATTGTTAAAAGATCAACTCGTGATCCAATATTCCTTAAGCGATCCTTCGATAATAGTTCACGCCATGCTCCAAGAATAACCATTACTCCTATCGCACTCACAAAAACTACAAACTTAGGAGGAAATCCATAGGGGTTAAAGATGTTAGGAAAGTAAATTAAAGGAAGGATGGCAAACAAAATATCTATTGACAACTTCATGCAAACTATATTAATATGAATTTATGCTTGGGAAAATCAGAGAATATATAAACGCTTCCCAGAATAAACGAATTCTGAGTTTGATTATCATTCTTGTTATCTTCGCAGCCCTTCCCCTTACTGTAATTGTCAGTCAACAACAACAGGAAATAAGACAGCGTGCAGCAGAGCCCACCCCTCTTCCTTATGTTCCTCTACCTACCCAAGCCGCAGTCTTTGGTAAAGCAGCATTACTCGATGGAAAAAGCCGTATTACAATACCAACAAATAGCATAAATTCCAAGCTAGACTTTACTGTCGAGGCATGGGTTAAACTTACTAAACCAAACACTGGAGGAGGAATAATTTCAAAAATTTACCCAGCCACATATAATAACAGACAATTTGCGCTTATCTTTGTATACTACAAGGATCAAAGACCTGGTTTTGGGGTACACAAATCATTAACTTTTAGAGTAACAGAAAAATTTGGCGGCAATAATTGTCAGGAGGTTGATGTAACACGTGACGCAACTTCTTATATACCTGATGCTGAACAAACTACTTGGACGCATATAGCAGGCGTTATTCACCCAGATGGAGAAGTGTATGTATATGTAGATGGGCTTGCGTATAAGGACCCTTACTCATCAACAAAAGAAATATCAGGAACTTGCGAATCTAACTCTTCTATAAAATTAGGGGTTTTAGATATGCCTGATCCCACTATGCCGCTCGCCAGTTATTTCCCCGGTCAAATAGACGAGGTACGCATTTCTAATATAGCCAGATATGGGAAAAGCAACTTTACTCCCTCCCATTCTCCGTTTGTTCCAGATTCAAACACCCTAGCTTTATACCATTTCGAGGATAATCTAATTGATTCAAGCGTAAACAGAAACCATGGTCAAGCTATTGGTGAGGTTCAGTTTGTTGATTCGACGATTGGACCATCACCTACTCCGACCATATTTCTATCCCCAACTCCAACTGTCTCTCATGCCACTCCTATCATCGTCAGCATAGCTCCGCCTACCCGTACTCCTACTCCTACCCGCACTCCGACTCCTTCCCCCACCCCAACTTCTATTACCGGCTCCTGCACTGCCTGTTCTGCGGATGTTAATAAAGATGGACGAGTAAATAGTTCTGATTTAACACTTTTAAGACGCTGTTTTAATAAACCAGCCAATTACGCAACAGGTGCTTATACATGTTCTAATCGAGATATAAATAAAGATGGAATAATTGACATTGTTGATATGAATTGTGTAACAAGAAATGTTGGGAAAGCTTGTGTTCGTTAAACTCCAACATCAAAAACTTCTCCTTAGAAGGAGTAACATCCCAACCGACTACTATAAGATTGACTTCAAGGCTAAAATAGGGTAGAATTCTCCTCATGAACAAAGAGCAACAAAACCCTAAAAGCCCTATCCGAACAATCCGATCTTCGGTTGCAGTCGCCTTAATGGCAGCAGGTATAATAGGTTGTACTGCTTTAAATCCTGGGGCCGAATATCCAACAACTGTACCAACGCCAACACCCATAAGCAGAGAAATATTACCAAAAACAAACCAGCAAATAATAGAACAAGAAGTCAAACGCTTGGGAATTGAGCTGAGCTCCAAAGAAGCACAAATGTGGCAGACTCAAGGCTACGATAAACTCCCATATAAAAGATCGGTCAATCAAGAAACTGTTGCACAAGCGACTGAACGTCTACCAATAGTATTAGAACTTATGCAAAAATCAGAAAATCCTTATCTTAGTCAATCTGGAGAATTTCTAGTAAATCTTTCAGCAGCAGGACAAGTTATTTTTAGCTTGGAAACGGAACCAATAAAAGCTTCTCATGCAAAGACTACAGCGCTTGCGACTACGCCGGTTATTGAGAATAAAAAACTCTCTTACTTAATAATGATTGATGCAGAAGAAATGATAAACAATTCAAATAGCACCCTGCTTGCTTTGCAGCTTACACATGAAGCTGAACATGTTAAAAATAGCGTGAACATTATTAGCCTTCTACCTCCCTCTTTTACTCCCGAACAAATTTTAAAAAAAGAGCTTGAAAGAAGTCAAGATATAAATGAGTTCGTAGAAGAAGAGTCAAGAGCATGGACTTGGGAATCATGGGCATATATTTATCAGTACGGTTTAGGATTCCATGGGATTGTCCAAACAAATATTCATCAACATGCTGCAGCTTTTATAAGAAACAGCAATGGCAATCCAGAGACACCAGAATGGCAAAAATATGTAGCAAAAGAAATCTTGGGTATTCAAAACTGGCAGCCGGAAGAAAATTAGACTGGATCCAAGCCTCCTTTTGCCCAAGGGTGACAACGGATGATTCTTTTGAATCCTAAAAATAAACCCTTAAATACTCCATATTTTTCTACTGCTTGGTATGTATAATTGGAACAAGTTGGCTCGTATTTACAAACCGCATCCGTAAGAAATAGATTTCTAAAAAGAGCTTTATGAAAAAACGAAGTTTTTTGATAGAAAAGAATCAGATAAAGGATCGACTTTCGCATATTTATTTTATCCATAGAGTTTAATTTAATCCCATCTTCTCCCTTACCTCCCCCATCGTCTCCTCTGCCATGTCTTGGCATTTCTCTAAACTTTCTTTGATAATAGAATCAACTAATTTTGGATTTTCTAAAAATTCTTTTCTTTTTTCCTGAAACGGTTTTAATTCTTTATAAATTGCTTGCGCTAATACTTCTTTTAACTCTGTGTATCGGATTTTTTTGTCTCTATAATCCTGTTCAAACTTTTCATGCTCATTATCTGCTTTAAACAATTTTAATAGCTTAAATAAATTTGCTACTCCTCCTTCTTTTGGAACTTCTCCGCCAACCAATCCGCTATCGGTTGGCGCTGCTGCCAAACGCTTTCTAATAGTATCCAATTCGTCGGTAAGATTAATATAACTTCCTTCAACCGACTTACTCATCTTGCCTCCGCCCGCAAGGGATGGGACATACTCACCCTCTGTTCTGAACCTCTGTGGCTCTGGGAAAGTCGCAGGTCCTGAGCTCGCCGAAGGATGTCCATACATAGAATTGAACTTTCTAGCAATTTCTCGCATTACTTCCAAATGCGGTTCTTGATCTATACCAACTGGCACTAATTCTCCTTTATACAAAAGTACATCTGCAGCCATTAAAACAGGATAGTATAAAAGCCCCATATTAATATACTTTGGATACTGGGCTTTTTTTTCTTTATAGGTTGGCAAATCCTCAAGACGCGAGACTGGATAGATAGTTGATAACAAATACGCAAGTTCTGTGTGTTGTGGAACTTTTGATTGAATTTCTAAGCTGCATTTTTTAGGATCAAGACCTGCGGCTAGGTAATCAATAATAATCTCTCGTACCGAATTCTGCAATAAAGAAGGATCGTAAGGCACAGTAATAGTATGCAAATCAACCACAGAAAAAATACAGTCGTATTGTTCCTGAAGCGCCAGCATCCCCTTTACAGCGCCAAAATAATTCCCCAAATGCAATCTACCTGTTGCTCTTATTCCAGAGTAAACTCGCTTTTTATTCATAGCGCTTCTCCTACGATTCAATTTCTGTTTGAAAATTGATAAAAATTACTTTAAAAATATTGAGGTAGTATAAACACGCTATCTTTGGGTACAAAGGTAATAAGAGGTGTTCTATAAGGATATTTATTTACTAGAGAAGTCAGTAGCTTAGTTCTAGTAATCTTGCTCTTCGTACTTAAAACATGAACTTCGTTGCCAATAATTAATACCTGCTTTCCCTTATATTTAGGATTATTAGAAATCTGAGCAAGCAGTTGTTCTTCTTTGTGCACATATTTTCTCATAGGATTTGTACTATTTTAACATATCCAACCTATCTTACGCCATAAACAATATTCGACGTAACATTTCACCATCTTTGACAAGAATATATCAAACTGATACAGTTAAAGAATGTCAGATATTCTTACTGCTACAAGGGAAGAACTAATAGCATTAGTGTATGATCTTATTGACCGTGTTCATGC
>Ga0213870_1000420_pt1 | contig 20400 bp, 19 predicted proteins | sample WICALVC2017_Meta_FD_160119 | JGI IMG/M metagenome (GOLD analysis project Ga0213870, IMG submission 160119) | Freshwater microbial communities from subterranean cave lake in Wind Cave National Park, South Dakota, United States - WICALVC2017 | ecosystem: Environmental > Aquatic > Deep subsurface >... | reverse complement strand
AAGGTATTGACATACATTTCCAGAGGAATATAATGTGGGTAATATGATCACCACTCCTGCTTTCGGGCAAGGGTGGTTTTCTTTTACGGAAATTGCTATAAATTAATCATGTTCGGTAAAGAAAAGGTGGCAATTTATATAGACGGTAGCAACTTTTATCATTATCTTAAGGATAAAGAAATTTCCTTTCCCAAAGGACAAAGATTTGATTTTAAGGCATTTGCAGATTTTCTTACTGGAAACAGGAAGTGCATATCAAAAAGGTATTATACTGGCATATTCAGGAATGTGGATAATAGTGCCAAAAGTAAAGAGCTTGTTAAAGGACAGCAAAAATTCTTATCAGAACTTGAGAAAGACGGATTTGTGATAAAACGGGGGCGAATTATGTATGACAAGGGTAAAACAAGAGAAAAGGGCACTGATGTAAAGATTGCGGCAGATTTAATTATTGGAGCGGTTGATGATTTATACGATACCGCAATTTTAGTTAGTTCAGATACAGATTTGATACCGGCAATAAAGTATATACGATACAAAAAGAAGAAATTGGAGTATATAGGCTTTTCTCATGCGCCGTCATTCGGAATTCAAAAATTCGCTAATTTTTCCAGATTACTATTGCCGGAAGATATAGAAAGATTTAAGAAATAATCAATGAATAATAGGTTCTAACGCCCCTCAAGACCCGTAGCTATCCTTCGCCAAGGCTTCGGAATAGCTACGCCAAAATGTATTACGTCTGTATTCTTTATAGTTCAAAATCTAAAAACTTTTACTACGGCTATACTGAAGATTTAAGAAAGAGATTTAAAGAACATAACGGTGGTTTATCAAAAGCAACAGCATTTTATAGGCCGTGAAAGAAGGCGTCTATCGCGAGCCACGGCTTGCTTATCAGTGCTTTGCGGATCAATTCGTTCATCACGAATCCCGCAAGGCACTTTTTTTTATCAACTTTCAAAGAACAAACAGAGGCATTCACCTATCAAGAGAGCGAACAAGCTAATGCATAAATTCCTAGACTTATGAACTTGCTATGCCGGACTATTCTGTTTTATCATAGTCTTGGTTCTTTGGGTTGATGTCCAATCCAAGAAGGAAGGAAGGTGAAGCCATGTGTGATTTTTCGGTTTTGGCCAGTAATCAACGCGATTACCGGCCAGGAGAAAGGCTCGTTGTTACTCAATTCGGTTCGTTTACGCGCGGGACCGCTTCGCCTGACGACCGCACCACAGCGGTTTGTTTGAGGAGCGGCACCTGCATGATGATTCCGGAGCTCCCCAAGGAGATTCGAAAGAAGCTTGAACTGCCGAAAGGGGAGTTGAGCGCGATCTTCATGCAGCTTCCAAACCGTAAGAGAGAGCACCGGGACGCTCTTGTGTTTGAGAACGGCCGGACCTTTCTCATCAGCGATCTTCCAGTGGATCTCGAGATGACCGTGTATGAACGGAGGCCCGACGTTTTCGAGGCCGCCGCTCGAGAGCCGGTTGTTGCCGCGGCTACCCGCTAGCTCTAGAGGCGCGCAGCGTATCAAAACCATACTGCGCGCCTCTGTTTCATTTTCGTACGGGGTTGATTAAATTTTTAGATGATTTATTATTAGGTTGATGGAAGAAATCTCGGAGCAAAATTCAAAAAACCAAAAACTCAATCCTTATTTTATTCCCGGGGCGATTTTGGCGGCCGGAGCTCTGATTGCCGGCGCGGTTTTTTATTCTAATAATCCGGGAATAAAAACAGCCAATCCGCTTGGCGGTCCGGATAATGGAACTGCTAAAGTCGAGGTTTCAGCCGACGACGACGCATTTTTGGGGCCGGCCAAAGCAAAAGTCGCGATTATAGAATTTTCCGATTTCCAGTGTCCATTTTGCCGTTCATTTTGGCGGGAAACCTTGAGCCAGATTAAAAGCGAATACATAGATGCGGGTAAAAGCGTGAAATTTGTTTACCGCGATTTTCCTTTATCTTTTCACCCAATGGCCCAAAAATACGCTGAAGCGGGAGAGTGCGCCGGGGATCAAAACAAATTTTGGGAGATTCACGATAAAATTTTCGAGGAGCAGGACAAATTGGGGCAGGGGACAATCAGCGCCTATGTCGTCAGTGATGTTAAAAATTGGGCAAAAGAACTGGGTTTAAATGTTTCAGAATTTAATCAATGCCTGGATTCGGGGAAATACGCCGAAGAAGCCAAAAAAGATTTTGACGACGGCTCCCGGGCCGGAGTAAACGGGACGCCGACCATTTTCATAAATGGAACTCCTTTAGTCGGGGCCCAGCCGTTTGAAAATTTTAAGGCGATTATTGAGGAGGAACTCAAGAAATAATAATTAAATTTAATGGTTCGTGTAAGAATCGCGATCAACGGTTTCGGCAGAATAACGTTTTTACGTCACGTTCTTGAAACGGCCAAGACTTTGTAGGTTTTTGTAGACGGTGGATAAAGGTCTTGCCATATTTTTTAAATTAATTAGAATTTATTTACCGATGAAAATTCTCGCATTTACCCTTTTTGGATTAATAATTTCTTTTTCTCTGGTTTTTGCCCAGGAAAAGGAAAGTCCTAAACCGACAGAACGGCCGGGCAATAGAATTGTGCCCGAAATCCGCCAGATTGAAAAAAAAGCCAAAGACCGATTTGATGATTTAAAACAGAATATCCGGCCAGCCAGTCAAGGGAAAAAAGAGGAAGTTGAGTCTAAAAAAGCCCAGCTTAAAGAAAGGCTTCAAAAAGTCAAAGAGCAGAAGAAAAAAATAGTTGAAAGAATCAGCCAGCAGCTTGATGAGTTAAATGCCGGAACGACCAATCATTTTTCCCAGGTTTTAGACCGGCTGGAAAAAGTTTTGGCCAATATAAAAATTAGAGTTGACAAGGCCGAGGCCCATAATTGGGATGTTTCCGCGGTTAGAGCAATGATAAAGTCAGCCGAAGAAGCGATTGCTTCGGCTAGAACAGCGATTGAAGCTCAAGCGGTCAAGACTTATACTCCGGAAATTACGGGCGACGAAGGCAAGCTTAAAGTTGAAATAGGGGAGGCCAGAAAAGCCTTGCATAGAGATTTGGCCGCAGTCAGACAAAAAGTTAAAGCTGCCCGGGAATTTGTTAAAGCCGTGGCCAAGGTCTTGGCCCAGTCGCCTAAAATTGATGAATTAGGCGCGCCAAAAACAAGTCCATCAAATGAGTAAAGCGCTTTTAATAATCATTGTAATTATTGCGGCCATAGCCGGTTTTTGGCTTTGGAATCTCAATAAATCAGAACAAGATTTATTGGGGCCGATTCCGGGCGACGAAGGCCTGCCTCAGCTTCCGGAAGTTTCGAGTGGCGACACCACCAGCCAGATTCAGGAAGATTTAAACAAAATTGATTTGGGCGATATTGATAAGCAGTTTGAAAATATAGACGCAGACTTAAACAGCCTCTAATTGTGCTTGGCTAACTTAAAAGGAAAAAAGAGGGAAAACACAAAACGGCCAAAAAGGCCGTTTTGTGTTTGATAATTTTTATGATAATTTATAGCTATGAAATCAAGGCTTTTAATTGACCGACTGATCTCTTCAATCGAAAATTCAGATATTAATCAGATAGACAGACTTAAAATCATAAAAGTTCTTTTGGTCATAAAGATAAAACTGATTGAGTTTTCAAATAGCGGCTTTAAGCTGGCCAATAACGGCCCGATTAAAAAGACTAATGGCCGGCCGCGGCTGGACTCTTCAAAAAAATATAACTTAGTTCTCCAATTCATAAGGAATAAAGGTGGACGAGTGAATTCGGCCGATCTTTTAAGTCTTGGTTTGGCTGGCCGTTCTCTGCGCCGGTATATTAAAAATCTTTGCCGGGAGAACAAGGTAAAAATAGAGAAATCAGGACGAAATTATTTTTATTTAGTGGTATAATTTTGTTATGAAGACTGATTTTAAACTCGGCTTGAAGCACTGGACCGGCACGGCTATGGTCGCTGTTTTGGCCGGTTTTGTAATTTTTGGTCTTTTAAGGGGCCAGGAAATTTTAAATGATTTTTTAAAGTCAGAGCCGACAGGTGCGAACTTGGAAAAAGGAGAGCTTTTAGAACAGATTCAAGTTTGGCCTTCAATTTTACCCCCGACGTCAAGCCCAAGTTATGCTCCTATACCGATTTTTAAACCAACCCCGAAGTCAACGCCAAAACCTTCGCCATCATTAACTCCGGCGCCAACTCCGACGTCTTCGCCTTCTTACTATGAATCAACGTCCTCTCCGACGCCTTCACCAACGCCTACGCCTGCCTTGACTCCAATTCCAACTCCGACGCCAACCCCTACCCCTTTGCCAAGTTCTACTCCAAACCCAACGCCCACTCCCGCACCTTCCAATAGTAATTTTAATCACATTGTTATTAGTGAAATTCAACTTACGGCCGGTCTCGGGAAAACGGCCAATGATTTTATTGAACTTTATAACCCTGCCGATTCATCAGTTGATCTCAGCGGCTGGAAATTGCGTAAAAAGACTCAGGCCGGCAATGAATCATCAATAAGAGTTTTCGGTTCCGGCAAAGTTATTCCTAGCCGCGGTTTTTTCCTTTGGGCTAATTCTGGAGATGGTTTTAGCCAGTCTCTCGGCGCTGATGAATTAAGCACCGCAACCATAGCCGCAAATAACAGCATTGCGCTTTTGAACAGTGAAGGGGGGATGATTGATTCGGTAGCTTGGGGAAGCGATCTTCAGAATCCTTTTGGAGAAGGCAGTCCTATGACTGCGGTTTTGGACGGTGGCCAAAGTTATGAACGCCGGGCCTGGCAGGACGGCTGTATTTCCAGCCAGGGCGCCGGTGAGTCTTTTGGCAACGGTTGTGATACAAATAACAATGCAGGCGATTTTGAATTAAGGCCAGTTTCTAATCCTCAAAACAGCCAAAGTCAGCCAGAACCTAAATAGTGGCCAACTTAATAACTAACTTGGCCAGTGTTTATAGCGAAAAACCCGCAGGATATAGCCATTGTTTTTTAAGATATAAGTAAAGCGAGGGGTTATAGCCGATTTCTGAACTACAAGGGAGCAGCTACAAATAACCGAAAGAGAGTGAATAATTTGCCGTAGACAACATAGGGTAGGGGGTTCCCTATTTGTCGGCAAATTTTAATGAGGTTATTCTTATAACCGAATGGTACTCTCTGAGGATTATTTGTCTGCGAGGCTTGAGAGAAGAAATCGGCTATAGCCCGAGCTTTTCGCGCCCAAACTTATCCACAGATTAGCTCTTTACAAGGATTACTTTGCTTTATAAAATGGGCTAAGTTGTGGATAAATGCCGCATTTTTATTAACTTCCACAATCTTAAAACAAATAGGTCGAAATTAGACGTGCCCCCACACTCAGTTAGCGATTGCTTTTAGCGCAATCTACAGATATTCGCTAACTGAGCGTGGGGGTGAATCCGGTCAGGTCCTGGTCGAAAAATAAGGGACCGCTTAGTTAAAAGCCGGATTAATAAAAAGTTTATTCCATCACTTGCAAACAAGTGAGGAATTTATCAATTATCGATAATTAATAATCCGGTAAATTAAGTGGTTCAGCAGACTCACTACGAAGAGCCTGTCGAATCCGTCGAAAAATTTATCGGGTTATTTAAAAATTAATTAGGGCATTTTTTATCCCGCTTAGCAGGGCCAGAAAATGTCTTAGGTCGCAGAAAACAAAATGAGTATATCCAAACAAACAAAATCACGCTTTAGAAAAAGCGTGTCCATAATTACTTCGGCGGCAACGATTGTTGTGCTTTCCGGAGTAGCTTTAGTCCCGTTTGGAGCTTCTGCTGATCACTCAACCGCTCACACCATTGAGCAATTATTAGCTCAGATTACTTCTTTACAGGCCCAGTTGAAAACTTTACAAGCAGGAACATCGGCCCCAAGCGCTGCTTGCAGTTTTACCAGGAGCCTGTATTTAGGAGTTTCTTCTGGTGATGACGTAAAGTGTTTGCAGATGTATCTAAACGCGGCTGGCCACCCGGTTGCCTCGGCAGGAGCCGGTTCTTCGGGCAATGAAACCATGTTTTTTGGTTCCAGAACCAAAGCAGCTGTGGCTTCATGGCAGGCCGCCAACGGAGTAAGTCCAGCAGTGGGATATTTTGGTCCGCTTTCGCAGGCCAAATACAGCAGTATGGTTGTTGCTGGTGCTCCTGGTACTACTCCAACCATCCCGACAACGCCTACGACTCCAGGCGCAGTTGTAGCCAGCTTAGCTCCATCTAATCCGTCAGCCCAAACCGTTATGATAAATTCATACGGAGTTCCTCTGATGATTGTGAGACTTACCGGTTCCGGAAAAGTCCAGGAAATGACTTTCAAAAGAAACGGTCCTGGTGATGTAAATGATTATGATAATCTTTATATCTATGAGGGGGCCCGCCGTTTAGTAAGCGGCCGGACCCCATCCTCAGCTACCGGAGAAGTAACTTTTATCAGCCTTGGCGTTGATGTAAGCGGAACAAAAGACTTGTCTTTAGTGGCTGATCATTCTGGTGTGGCCAGCAATGTTAACCGTTGGGAATTAACCAGCGCGAAACTTGCTTCTGGCACGATTAGCGGAACCCCGCTAATGAGCAATAACTTTACTATTGGCGGTTCTAATGGCGGAACCATTAATGTTGACAAGACCGGTTCAGTCGGCAGTCCGAAAGTGGGCCAAAAAGCTGCCCAGGTTTCAGAGTTCAAGGTTACCGCCAATACCGAAGCGGCTTGGGTCAAAAGAGTCCAGCTGCTTCAGGGCGGCACGGTTAAAAATGCCGATCTCGCCAACTTAAAACTGGAAGTTAACGGCGTAAAAGTCGCTGATGGTTATATGACCAGCGACAGTTATGCTGTGTTTGATTTTGGTTCCCCCGGTTACAAGATTGACAAAGGAGATAACAAAATCTTCAAGATGTATGCTGACTTGGCCGGAAAGAAAGATGAAACCGTCAAATACTATGTTGAGGTTGCGTCTGACGTGACCGCAATCGGCGATCAATTCGGATTCGGCATGAAGCCGACTGTTGACACCAACTTTGACGACGCGTCAAATACCCATTCCCTGACTTTGCAGGGAGGCGTATTGACCATCGCTTTCAATGGCCCGAACGCCACTAACATCGGAACCAAAGTTTCTGACCAAGTTTTGTACCGATTCTCGATGAGCGCGGCAAATGACATCGAGGTCAAGAAATTGAGGCTTGGCTTCTGTCATGATCCGGGCGGTGATGGTACTTTCGCTGACGTCGCCGATGACATGGATGATATTACCGACGTCAAAGTTATTGATGAGGATACCGGCCAAGTTGTGGCTGGTCCAAAAGACGCCACTGCGTTTACGGATGTAGAAGATAAACTGGATGGTTGTGAAGATGCCAAACAAGGCGCTTACAACACATTCACCGATACCTTTGACCTGAAAGCCGGCACCACCAGAAACTTCAAGGTTACGGCAGATATTGACACCGGAGCCAACACTACCAACAACGAGTTGGCCGCGGCTGACGTAATCAATGTCATGCTTGATGGTTATGGCGAGTCTGACTTATCAGGGACTTCAGGCGATGTGGCAGTCTTGAAATACGCCGGCACCAACACAGCGGTTGATGATTCTGACATTGTTCCAAACACCGATTTAATCGGTAAGAACATGACTCTTCAGGCGTCAACTCTGACTTTGGGTCTGTCGGCTTCTCCGGCTGACGTGACTTATGTCAAGGGAACCCAGAACGTTAATACAGTCGGCCTTACCTTTGCCGCATCATTGGCTTCGGCCCTTAAAGTCACTGACATTACCCTGACCGGTTATGTTGATGACGACGGTACGGCGCCGTTTGCCAAGATCGGTTCAAATTCTGATTCCAGCTTAACTACCAGTGGTTTAGTTTCGAAAGTTTCGATCTATGACGGAGATAACGGATTATTGATTTCCGAGGTGGTTCAAACCAATAACCTTAACAACTCAACCGGCACGATTAAATTCGCCAATTTGAATTGGATGATTGATGCCGGTAAGACCAAGAAGTTATTGGTCAAGACGAATCTGTCGTCCAACCCGACCTCGGGCTCGAACGATTACTTCTCGTTTGACATTGATGCCACGACCGACGTGACCGCGCTTGACAGTTCTAACCAGACCGTCAATGCCGGCAATGCTGATCCGAACGGCGCCACCAACCCGACCAACGTGGTTACGGTTTCTTCGGCCGGCACCTTGGCTTTGTCTCTGGCTTCGTCAAACCCGATAAAGAAAGCGGTTTTCTGGGGTCAGAATGACGCCTTGTTCACGGTGTACCGGGTCCGGTCCACTGATGAGGCCTTCTTGATTGAAAGGTTGAACATTGTTACCGCAACCGGTTCGAGCGAGGCGGTAGCCAGCGCCACGAACAACATTGATCAGGTTAAGATGAAGTACAAAAATCAGGCTGGTTCTTCGTTAACCGCTGTTGGCGCGCTTGATTCAACCACCGGTTCGGTTTCGTTCGCCTTTACCCTCGACGACCGGCCGTATGTGCCCAAAGATTCAAGCACTGATATCGAGCTTTATGGCAACATCAAGCCAAAGGCCGGAAGAACCGGAACAGCTCTATCCACTCTTGGTTCAGAGGTTGAATTCTCGCTTGACTGGTCTAACGGCCAGGACGACGAGTTCAGAGCTGTCGGAGAAGGTTCAGGTACGGTCTTGACCAACGCCGATATCACCGATTCGCAAAAGAGTAAAGGCACTGATATGAGAGTTTACCGCGCGTTTCCGGAATTCGTCCAGGAAACAGTGACTGCCGGATCGCCTGTAGGCACCAAGGACGTCTTAAAGTTCACCATCAAGGCTCATGGTTTAGCTGATTCGAGGATTCTGTTTGATGATCGTCCGTCAGCAGCCATCAGGTTTGAGGTTCTTGCTTCCGGCGCCCAGTCAGCTACTGATATGACCGCCAGATTGTTTGATGCGCTTACCGGTGAACAATACGCCAGCGCCACCTTGTCAAATGGCCAGACATCCCTTGTTGGCGCGAGAGCCTCGATAACCTTTAGCGAATGGGATAAAGACGTTGAGATTGCCGGCGGCGGGCAAAAGACATTCAGAGTCCAGCTTGCCTTTACCGGCTTTACTGACAAGAACGATACCTTCCAGATTGTCTTGAGAGACACCGATGTAAACACCGTCTTCAGATATGTTGACGGCGCCAAGTCAAACGAAGGCAACATGGTTGAATTGTCCCAAGGCGTATCGGCAGGTTACTTCAGATTATTGCCGATGGAAGGACCGATCTTTGTCCAGCCCTAAGGTTAGCTAGAACTATCCTGATATAGTGTATTCCTTGCACGCTATTATCAGTGAAACAAAAACTCCGCACTTGCGGAGTTTTTGTTTCAGCCGGGGTTGAACCCCTTTTGCTTTTAGGCTATTATTTTTATTATCATGTCCAATAAATTGATTTTTTGGATTATAGTTTTAGTTGCCGGCCTCGGCCTTATAATTTCGGCCAATATTTTCCGCGACACTAATCCTTCAGGAAATTTACCTGTTTTGACCGAATCGTCTTCCTCTTCCCCTGAGCCGACAAATCAAGTAGTTCCAAAATCAACTTCAAAGCCGGATAGCTCGGTTTCCCTCCCCGCTACCTGTCAGCTTGGTGGAGAGATAAGATTTATAAAACAGAATCTTTATGAAACAAAAGGCGCGAAAATAACTTACCAGAATGTGGATGATCCGACCCGTCAGATTTTCTGGAAATCCGAGCCGAACGATGAAACATTAACGGTTGGTCCGAATCTTTTTGAGGAGTTGCCTCTGCCGAGCGGCCAACGAGAAATCGGGGTTTCTTTAAAAAATAACCCAACTTCAAAATTATATACTCTAACTGCGGCGATTACTTACGGAGTCAGAAATTCAGATGGCGGCATAGAAGTAAGAAACGCTGACTGCGTCGGCAAGATAACCGTAGATGTGTCGAAAATCTAAGATGTTTAAAAGTTTAAAAGTTTAAAAGTTTAAAATGGATTCCTTATTTGCCAAAGTCATATTTCTCTTTTCATTCCTTTTGGCTTCAATAATCAGCCCGGGTTACATTAAAATTATCCAAGACGAACTTAATTTCAATTTCAAAACCGGCGAAATATATCCGATTTATTACTATCTGAATGTCCAAAATATCGGTTCCAAAAAAGCAAGATTTGAGATTTCTTTTGACTCGGATTGGATATCCGGCTATCGGGAAGGCACCAACTATACCTTTGTTGAGCTGCCGCCCCAGGCGTATATAGATTTCATTTTGGAGATTCATCCAGAGCGGCTGCCGGACGGGATTAACAAAGCTAAAGTTTTAATGAAGGTCTTGGATATTGACTCACTGGTCAGCCAAGAGTTGATACTTGATGAAACCGAAGTTTCCATAACTTTAAATAAAAATTTTACACCGCCACCCGAAGTTTCTCCAGAGGCTAGTCCTGAAATCAGTCCTTCGGTAATCGAATCTCCGTCGATTCTTCCTGTCACCCCGATTTTAACGGCGGCTCCAGCCCCATTTAAAACAGCCGTTCCTTTGCCTAAGCCAGTTATATCAGGAAGCCCTTCCTTAAGATTTTCTCCGGTGTCCTCTCCGGAGTTTTCTCCTGTTCCTCAATCAATTTTGAAACAGCTTGAGTCAGTGCTTAATTCTTTAAAACTCTTTTTGAAAAAACTCTTCTAAAATATCCGAACCAGATGACGAGTTCTAAAAATTTAATACCCATTATAATTCTGATTCTCGCCGGTTTTTTTGTCTACGCTTTTAACTTTAATAATCCTCTTTTTTGGGATGACGACGAGTGGATAAAGGGCAATGTTTTTGTCCATAGTTTTTCTTACTTAAAAGAACTTTTTACTCAAAATGTTGAAGCCGGCTTCGGTTTGACAAGTAATTATTACCGGCCCCTGCTCTTATTAAGTTTTGCTTTTAATTACGCAATTCATGGCATAGCGCCTTTCGGTTATCATTTGTTGAGCAACGGGTTTCACATTGCCAACGGAATTTTAATTTTTATTTTACTGGGCAAATTTTTGAGTTTACGCGCATCTTTTATCGCCGCACTTTTGTTTTTAATCCATCCGGTCCAGACCGAAGCCGTAACTTATATTTCGGGCCGGGGCGACCCGATGTCGGTATTTTTTATGCTCTCGGCCCTATTATTTTTTATTAAATCCACAGATAGAAATATCTTAAAACAGTATGATATATCATTATATCATACTAAAAGTTTTTACCTATTTTTTTCATTACTATTTGTTATTTTGGCGATTTTGTCGCGCGAGACGGCCATTCTTTTTCCTTTACTACTAATGATTTTTTATATTTCTTTTTTATCAAAAGACAGATTCATCCCCGGCATTAAAAAATCTTGTTTCGTTTCTCTACCGTTTTGGATTATTTCGGGAGTTTATTTTATTTTGCGGCTGACCGTTTTTAATTTTCAGAACACGCTTAATTTCTATGCTCAATCAAATATTTATACGGAGAATTTATTTTATCGCCTTTATACTTTCGGAGCGGTTCTAGTTGAATATTTCAAAATAATTTTCTGGCCTGTCGGGCTTCATATGGAACGCGATTTTCCGATTTTTACTTCGCTTTTCCAATGGCCGGTCTGGCTGGGAGCAGCAATAGTATTTAGTATTTTGTATTTAGTATTTAGGTTTTATAAAAAAGAAAGAATCTGGTTTTTTTCATGGATGTGGTTCTTTGTTGCTTTAGTTCCGGTGTCGGGCATTATTCCGATAAACGCGCTAATCTACGAACACTGGCTCTATCTCCCTTTAATCGGTTTGGCCACTCTTGGAGGTTTTTATCTGGATAAATCTTTAGATTTTCTAAAGTCTAAAAAATTGGCCATTGGCCATTGGCCATTGGTTATTTTTTTAATCGCCTATTTTTCTTTTTTCGCCATTCAGTCAATCCGCCGCAACATCTTATGGGGCAAGCCGATTGAGTTTTACGAAGATATTTTGAAATACAGTCCTTCAAGCGTCAGGATTATAACTAATTTAGGCAATTTGTATTCCGAGAAGGGAGATTTGGCCAAAGCCGAGGATTTGTTCAAAAGAGCGATTGAAAATTCCGAAGGCGGCATTTTTGCCCAGCCGCATTACAACTTGGCCAATCTTCTTCGCGATACCGGAAGGATTGACGAGGCGATAAAGGAATATAAAAAAGCGATAGAAACTGATCCGAATTTTCCGTTTGCTTATCAAAATCTGGCGGTCATTTATATTAATAATAAAAAGGATATAGTTGAAGGAGTAAAAGCGCTTGAACAGTTAAAAATAATTCAGCCGGGCAATACCAGAGTTTATTACAACTTGGGGCTGGTGTATCTGGCTATAGGAAAAAACGATTTGGCAATCAGTAATTTTGAAACAGGCCTTGTTCTTGCCCGTGACCGCGATATTGAAGTGGAACAGGCGATAACTGAAATTCTGGATAGAATAAAATAAACTGCTAAAAAGAACTATGCGTGGCCTACTGATATTTTTACTTTTCACGCTTGTCTTTGTTTTTTCGCTCCATACTTTTACTTCAATCAATCAGGACATCGGCCGGCACTTAGCTTTAGGCGAAATTATCTGGGATAACGGAGATGTCCCCAAAACTAATCTTTTTTCTTATACTAATCCCGATTTTCCATTTATCAATCATCACTGGCTGGGAGAAGTTTTTCTTTATTTGGGTTCGGTTTTAGCCGGGTTAAAAGGGCTCATAATTTTAAAGGCCGTTATCATAACTCTTGCTTTTGCTTTAGTTTTTTTCTCTTTCTATAAAAAAGAAACTGTTGTTTTTTCGGTTATCTCCGGACTGATTTCCATTTTTATTTTGATTGAGCGGACCGATGTCCGGCCGGAGATTTTCAGCTTTCTTTTTCTAGGCTGGTATCTGTTTATTTTATTTAGATGCCCGAATTCGAAATTGATTTGGACTCTTCCAGTGATTCAGCTTATTTGGGTCAATACTCATATTTATTTTTTCCTGGGTCCTTTGATTTTTCTTTTATTTTCAGCAGGCAGGGGATTATTAGTAAAAAGCGATCGCTTTTTACTAATACTGGTCGGCTTCTTAATTTTCATGGTTAATTTAATAAATCCGTTCGGATGGCAAGGGACCTTGTATCCCTTACTGGCATTCCAAAATTACGGCTATTCAATCGTTGAGAATCAGGGGCCGTTTTTTCTGAAGGTTTGGGGCTATCCCTGGCTTACCACTTATGCTTTGTTTTTGGGAATTATTTTTGTTGCCTTAAGTTTTTTGTTTAATCTGAAAAACCTTGGAAAAAATACTTTTGAGTTTTCTCTGTTTATGGTTGCGGTTATTTTATCTTTTAAAATGATCCGCAATTATCCGATTTTTGCGATGTCTTTGCTGCCGATAAGCATAAAGAATTTTTATGAATCGGGAATTGAGATTAAGAATTTCAAAAATCTTTTTTCTCTGGCGGTCCTAGTTGTCATTTTTATTTTTGCCGCAATGACCAATCAAATTTATAAAGAAGCCGGCCTTGGCAGAAGATTCGGGCTTCTAGTGCCTTCTGGCGTCCAGGCAGCCGTTGATTTCGTGAGAGAAAATAATTTAAGAGGTCCGATTTTCAATAATTTCGACGTAGGCAGTTTTTTAATTTGGAAGTTGCCGAAGGAAAAAGTTTTTATTGATGGCCGGCCCGAAGCTTATCCGGCTGATTTTATCCAGAATGTTTATATTCCGATGCAGGAGGAGCCGGAGATGTGGGAAAAGTATTCAAAAGAGTATGGGATAAATTATGTTTTCTGGCTTTATACCGACATCACGCCTTGGTCTCAAAAATTCGTCAGCTTTATGATTCAAAATCCCGACTGGCCTTTGGCCTATCGTGACGGTTCAGTGATGATTTTTGTCAGAAAATAGTTTAAAACCGGAAAGCTACCGCTCGCAATATCAATTTCTTCGTTTGGGATAAAGCTATCCTCGGGCATAATCGTTGGGAGACTCGGGGAAACCAGTTCGGCCTGCCCGTTTTCTTCTCTCAAGCTCATAGACAAATAAACCTCAGAGAGTACCATTCAGATATCAGAATATCTTCATTAAAATTTGCCGACAAATAGGGAACCCTCCACCCTATGTTGTCTCCGGCAAATTATTCACTCTCTTTCGGTTATTTGTAGCTATTCGCTTGCAGTTCAGAAAACGGGTATGCCGAGCCGGTTTCTGATGTTTTTCTGCGCCCTCGCCGCAAACATTTAGCTTCAGCTTCAGGGCCGCAGGGCATAACTAATTTCTGAGTCGGGCAGTGTTCTTGAGAAATGGCCGCTATCTTTACGAAGAATGGCCGGTAACATAAAGTTGGTGGAGGATCCAATTTTGTCGGCCATTCGAGTAAAGTGGCGCGCCATTTCCAAGAAGGGCTCCCAAACGAAGAAATTAGTTATGCTCGAGAGACCTGTTCTGGATGTTTGCGGCTAATCAAATAACTCTTCGGTTTCCCGGATCATTTTTTCAATCGGAAATTTGAATAAGACGGTTTGGTGGGCCTGGAGAGCCATTTCTTGGCGGACCCGTTCGTTCTCCATAAGATATTTAATCGCTTCAGCTAATTCCTCTGGATTTTTCGGTTCAACTAAAATTCCGTTTTTATTATTTTCAATGATTTCCGGCATCGCGCCGACATTGGTCGCCACAATCGGAATTTTGGCGGCCATCGCTTGAAGAACAGTCCAAGGGAAACCTTCCTTGACCGAAGGCAGGACAAAAATGTCGAAAGCCTTCATATATTTATGAGCTTCCGGAATTTGGCCAAACAGCATCACTTCTTTTTTTAAGTCATATTCTTCAATTAATTTTTTTAGTTTTTTTCTTTTTCCCCCATCCCCGATAATCAGAATTATAAATTTTGAATCATGAATTATGGATTTAAGAATTTTCGCCGCTTTTATTAAATACTCCAGCCCCTTGGTTGGGTAAAAATTGGCAATGGTGCCGATCGTCCCGATGCCGATGTTGCCGTTTTGTTGAGGTAGACTATTTTCCGTTGTCCCATGAATTATTTTTGGCAGTTTCCGCAGGGCTTCCTCTTGAGACAAAAAATCTATTTTCAGGGCATCGATCCCGTTATGTATCAGCTTCAGTTCTTTTTTTGGTTTTATTCTAAGTTTAATTGCTTGTTCGAAGTCGCTTTTATTATTGACTACGATTATATCTTTTAGCTTAGCCGTAATTTTTTCAGCCAGAATAAATATCTTTTTTTCCCACCATGGCCACGGATCGTTAAAAGCCCAGCCGCCGATCCGATAGATTATTTTAAGATTTTTGAATTTTTTCGGCCGTAATAATTTAATTTTAAATCCGGCAATACTGCCCAAAAATCCGGCTTTGGAGCTGGAAAGATGCAGATAGTCGGGTTTGAAGCCGTTAATCAGCTTCATCAGTTCTATTATTCCGAGACAGTCAAAAACCGGGTTTATTTCTCTTTTTAGGAATTTAAGTTTTTTAGTCCTGATATTTTTTTCTTCAAAAGACTTTAGAAATTCGTCTTTTTGTCCCTTTCCGCCGGCAACAAGAATTTCATATTTTTCTTTATCCAAACGGGTTGCCAATTCGTAAATAAACCTCTGAGCGCCGCCGAATTCAGACTGGGTAATAACAAATAAGACTCTTTTTTGGTTGATTTTAGGGTTCATTTATGACAAGATAGTAAAACAAAATCAGCCTTAAATCAAATGCGAATTTTACTATTTTCAACTGTTTACCTTCCTTTTATCGGCGGGGCGGAACTGGCTTTAAAAGAAATTACTGACCGGCTGGCAGGCATTGAGTTTGATTTAATTACCGCCAAATTGAAAAGGGGATTGCCGGATTTTGAAAAAATCGGCAATGTCAGCGTTCACCGTATCGGCGCCGGCAATATTTTTGACAAACCGCTTTTGCCGAATTTAGGTTTTTTAAAAGCGCTTAACTTTCACAAAAAGAAAAAATATGATTTAATCCATGGATTTATGGCTTCCCAGGGCTCGGCCGCTAGCTATCTTTTCAAGTTTTTCAATAAAAAAATACCTTTTGTTTTAACTCTTCAGGAAGGAGACCTTGGCCGCAACTCTCCTTTTGACCGGTTCTGGCAGAGAAGGATAATCAAAAAGGCCGACGTCATTACGGCCATCAGCGGTTATTTAGCCGATTTTGCCAAAAAATTTAACAAGAAGGCGCGGGTTTTTGTGGTGCCGAACGGAGTAGATCTGAAAAGATTTATGAATCAGGAGTCGGGCATCCCGCCGAAGGCGAGGCTCGCCAAGGGTGGCAGGAATCAGGAAGAAAAAATAATTATTACGGTTTCGCGACTGGTTAAGAAAAATGGAATTGATATTTTAATAAATGCTTTTAACCTGCTAAATACTAAATACAAGATACAAGATTCAAAGCTAATAATCGTTGGTGATGGTAAAGAGCGGAAAAAATTGGAGAAATTGGTTCAAAAATCTGGTATAAAAGACAGGGTTCGGTTTTTAGGAAGTATAAGTCCGAATGAAATCCCAAAGTATTTAAGCCAAGCCGACGTTTTCGTTAGGCCTTCCCGTTCAGAAGGCCTTGGCAGCGCTTTTTTGGAAGCGATGGCTCTTGGTCTGCCGATAATCGGTTCGTCCGCAGGAGGCATTCCTGATTTTTTGAGAAATGGCGAAACCGGATTAATATGTGAAATGGAAAATTCTGAAGATTTAGCCCGAAAAATAAAAAGGCTTCTGGAAGATGAAGATTTAAGGTTAAGAGTGGTTCGAAACGGCCGCAAGCTGGTTGAAGAAAAATATAACTGGGATTTTATAGCTCGCCAGATGAAAGAAGTCTATTATGAAACTATCGATAATCATTCCTGTATATAACGAAAAAAATACAATCAAGGAAATTCTGGCGAAAATTGAAGCCGTGAAATTGGACGGAATTGAAAAAGAAATAATTTTGATTGACGATTTTTCGACTGACGGCACCAGGGAAATTTTGGGGAATTTAGATTCTAACCATAAGGCTAAGGCCTTTTTTCAGAATAGAAACATGGGCAAGGGGCGGGCAGTCAAAAAGGGCTTTGAAGCAGCCAGCGGAGATGCAGTTTTAATCCAAGATGCTGATTTGGAATACGATCCCGGAGATTATCCTAAATTAATCCAGCCTATAAAAGATGGTTTGGCCGATGTAGTTTACGGTTCAAGGTTTTTTAATTCCGAAATTACATTACAAAATAGAATTGTTTATCGCCGCGGTTATATAACCAGTAAAGCCCTGAACTGGTTTTCTAATGTTTTAAACGGTTTTAAATTGACTGATATGTACACCGGCTATAAGGTTTTCAGCAGAAAAGCAATTGAAAAAATTATTCCTTTTATTGTATCAAAAAGATTCGGCATAGATCCGGAGCTTACCGCCTTGATTGCTAAAAATAAATTCAGGATTTTAGAAGTCCCGATCCGTTATCAAGGCCGCACTTATCAGGAAGGCAAAAAGATTAACTGGAAAGACGGATTGGCCGCTGTTTTCCACATAATACGCTTTAATTTGCTTAGAAGAATATGAGTAAAAAAATAACGATTGCCGCTGGAAGTTTCTGGCCGGAAATCGGCGGGCCGTCAAGCTACCTAAAAGCGATATTGCCTAAATTAAAAGAAGGCGGTTTTGGGATTGATTTAGTGACTCGTTCAAAAAAAAGCAAGTATCAGGAAGATGCCGCTTTGGATTACGGGATTCATCGGCTAAAAGACTGGCCCGGGAAACCGTTGAATTATTTCCGTTATTTTTTGAAGTTGCTGAAAGTCGCCAAGTCAAGCGATTTGATTTACGCCCAAGGCCCGGTAAGCTCCGGCTATCCGAGTTATTTAGCCAATAATTTTTTGAAAAAGAAATTTGTCGTTAAAATAACCGGAGATTATGCCTGGGAGAATTATTCTTTAAAAAACGAGGTGGTCGACGTTTTGGAATTCCAGAATAAAAAAACTTCCGGCAAACTCCATACTTTAAGAAAAATCCAGATGAAAGTCTCCAAGGCGGCTGATAAAATCATCGTCCCGTCAAAATTTTTGGCTAAAGTGGCGGGGCATTGGGGCGTGAAAGATGAAAGTATAAAAGTTATTTATAATGGAATTGATTTTAAGCCTTTGGCTATAGGAAAGGAAAAAGCGAGAAAAGAAATCGGCATCCCCGGCAACATAATTTTATCGGCCGGCCGCCTCGTGCCCTGGAAAGGATTTAAGATGCTGATAAAAATAATGCCCGAATTGATAAGAGAATATAATTTTGCGAGATTGGTAATAGTTGGCGACGGTCCCGACAGAGAGATTTTGGAAACGATGAAGAATAATTTAGGCCTTCAAAATAAGGTTTATCTGGTTGGCAAGAAATCTCCGGAAGAAATAAAAGTTTATTTAGCTGCGGCCGATATGTTCGTTTTGAATACGGCTTACGAAGGTTTTTCCCATCAGCTTTTGGAAGCGATGGCTAGCGAAGTGCCTGTGGTTACGACCAATGCCGGCGGAAATCCGGAATTAATAAAACAGGGCGAAAACGGCTTCATGGTTTTATACAATGATGAATTAAATCTTACCGAAGCAATCAAGGCTGTTTTTGACCATAAAGATATAAAGGCAAGGTTTATTGAAGAAGGGGAGAAAGCGGCTCGGAAGTTCACAATTGAAAAAATGGCTGATGAGACCACTGAATTATTTAATTCTTTGATTGAAAATGGCTAAACTGTTGATGATAACCGGACGAGGAAGCGCGGTTGATCTTGCCTCTGGAAAGAAAGGGGCCTTTTATAACACTCTGCAGGAATTCCATAAATACTGGGAAAGAATTGATATCATTACTCCAAGAACTCGGGGGCCTAAAAGTAAAGGGGTGACCCGACTGGGGGTCCCCCATGAAGCGCAAATAGCAATTGAGCTTCATGGGGGTGAGGAGGGGCAGGACCCCGCACCCCTCGCTTTTTTTGATAATGTTTTTATACATTCCTCGCCTTGGCCGCTCATCTTTCAGTCTTTTTGGATTGTGAAAAAAGGCCTTGAGATTTATAGGGCACAGAAATTTAATTTAATCACCGTTCATGAGTATCCGCCGTTTTACAACGGTCTCGGCGCAAGATTGTTATGGAATAAAATAAAGATTCCTTATGTGTTGGAAATATTCCATATCCCCGGCCATCCTAAGGCGGCTGATTTGAAAGAAGCATTTTATAAAAAATTCAGCCGTATCTTTTTGAAATTCGATTCGTCAAAGGCGCGGGCTATAAGAACAATGAATCTGAAGCAGGTTCCTGATTTTTTAATCAAAGCCGGCGTGCCAAAAGAAAAAATCGTTTATATTCCAGCCATATATATTGATTTAGAAATTTTCAAACCGATGAATCTGGAAAAGAAATATGATTTAATTTTTATTGGCCGGCTGGCCAAAAATAAAGGCATTAAGTTATTGCTCGAAGCAGCAAGCAAGTTCAAAATCCAAAACCCAAATTTTAAATTACTAATTGTAGGGAACGGTCCTTTGGCCGATTTTTTAAAATTTAAAATTGAAAGTTTAAAATTACAAGATAATGTTTTGTTATATGGTTGGGCAAATGATTCAGAAGAAGTATCAAAGTTATTAAACCAATCCAAAATTTTAATAATGCCTTCCTATAATGAAGGCGGGCCAAGGGTAATAATTGAAGCTATAGCTTGTGGGCTGCCGATACTGGCCACGCCAGTAGGAATAGTGGCCGATATTCTAAAAGATGGCCAGTTTGGCCGGATAATTGATTGGAATCCGCAGGATATTGCTGAAAAAGCCGAATCTATTTTTGTTAATGAATCAGAATATAAAAAATATAGCGAGGCGGCTAAAGAAACAGCCAGCCGATTTGAGAAAAAATCAGGGATAAGAAATTATGCCGAAAAATTACAGGAGCTGATCTGAAAGTCCGACGCAAGGTCGGACTTCGACTCCTTTAGGGTGTCGGAGTTATCCACAGTTTTTATATTTTACTAATTTTTTTTTGATATAATAGATTTTAAGGATAAATATTTATCCACAGGTCTCAGTTAATAATAAGTTTTATAATTTTAGTATGAAAAAATTAATCTCTTTTCTCGCTGTCTGGTCGATGGTTTTCTCTTTCGCTTTAGTTAATACAGCTTCGGCGGCCTCTACTATAGGAGTAGATATCTTAACTACCGGAAGTCTTACAGCAAGAAGCAGCAGCGCTACTGCCGTCCGGTTCCAAAACGCTTCAAGCACGACGATATTCCAATTTGACACTACGAATTCTCGTTTCGGCGTTAGGCCGGGCGGTAACTTAAATACGACCTTTGAAGCAGGCGGAACTGCTTCGGCCGCTTACTTTTTGAGCTCTGGCGGGGTTCAATTCGCCAGCAACGAGGCTTCGGTGGCTTATTC
>Ga0213870_1000419_pt1 | contig 20423 bp, 14 predicted proteins | sample WICALVC2017_Meta_FD_160119 | JGI IMG/M metagenome (GOLD analysis project Ga0213870, IMG submission 160119) | Freshwater microbial communities from subterranean cave lake in Wind Cave National Park, South Dakota, United States - WICALVC2017 | ecosystem: Environmental > Aquatic > Deep subsurface >... | reverse complement strand
AAAATATGCCACTTTCATTGCCATTGCATTTGTTTGGAGCTGGACATCCTCTTACGATTCCGCTTGCAATAGCATTAGGGTGCGATACCTTTGATTCGGCATCCTACATACTATATGCAAGACATGGCAGGTACATATCAGAAGATAAGACCACACACATATCCAAAATATCGTATTTTTCTTGTACCTGTGAGGTTTGTTCAAAATTTACGCCAAAAGAGATTCTTTCTATGAAAAAGGAGCAACAAATAGACAAAATTGCACTTCACAATCTGTATGCCATAAAATCAGAGGTAGAAAGAGTCAAAGAGGCCATCTTTGAGGGCAGACTATGGGAGTATATTAATAAAAAAATTCGGGCGCATCCAAGGCTTTTTGAATGTGGTGAGATTTTTACGAATAATCCAGCGTATTTTGCTAAAACTACACCTCAGTTTAAAAATAAAGCAGTATTTCTGTTTGCGAAAGAGGACCAATTCAGGCCAGAAGTTATTTCTTATCATAATATTGTCCGCAAATTTAAAACAAAGAAAAAAATCTTAGTTATTACATCTGAGCCAACTATAAAGCCAGCTTATCTATCACGTGAATATACTACACTAAAAAAGAAATTTGATCACGACTCTGTTCAATTTTGTTATTGCAATCCTTTTCTTGGAATGATTCCATTTGAAATTTCAGATATTTATCCAGCTTCACACTATGTATCGACAAGAACAGAATTTAGACCAGAAGATTTTCCTATTTTTGAAAAAACGTGGAATGTTTTTTTTGCAAAGAACCAGTTTACTATAATTCATTGCAACAAAAATGACAAGTTTATTCAATCTTTTGTAAAATCGCTTCCTCGTAGAATCAAAATCAAAAATCTTAATTGAAAAATAAGAAAAAATTCGAAAGCCGGTTTTTACATTCCGGCGTCTTCTGCCCAGCCTTTTATGAATACTCCGTTCTTGTGAAGGGGTACTGGTTGACCTGCGGTGTAATTCATTGGTCTCATCCAGAAGATGGATTTTGTTGGACAAACTCCAATGCATGCTCCGTCTGAGATGCATCTTTCAGGATAAAAGACAAATGCCTTACCTCTCTTCCAGCCTTCAACTGGTTTTACACGAAGTACGTCTGGGCCAAGAGTAGTACAGATTTCTACGCATAGTGCGCATCCTATACATCTTTGTTCATCTACGTCTGGTAGAATTGCTATTGGCATTTATTTCACTAAGCATGATCATTGTCAGATGCTATTTAAACCATGATTGAATTCCATAACAGAGTTATAGGAAATTGAGATCGAGTGAAACCTAAAATTATTAGGTATGACTAATACACTGAAATTAATTTTATTAAAAAACAAAAAAGAATAACGTGTTATGCACGTTTACTTTCTCATTGCGTCTATTTGACCAGATGTTACCCAGTCGAGCAGTTCTGCAGATGTTGGATTAAGATCAGCTCTTTTGTTCATAAGATTAGCAACCCAAATCCAATTAATCTGGTTTAGAAGTGGTTTGTTTGACTCATCGCCTGCACGAACTTTAGCAACGACTGACTGGTCTTGTGTTCTCAACCAATCTTGAAAGCTTCTTCCCATGTGGATCGGATCTTAGCTAGCACTAATTAAAGCTTTTGTAGATTATAGTTATGGTGGAATGATCCTTGAATATTTGACAAGGTATTAAGGTAGATGCCATAAAATTTGTCTGCTTGAAAATTAATGTTCTTGGTGCAGCTTGCGAAGTTGGCAGATCGGGTTTCCTTGTAAATTGTGATGGAATAAATTTTCTCTTGGACTATGGAGTACTTTTTGGCAGACGTGGAGATCCACCACAATATCCTCAACATGTAAAACCAAAGGAAATTGATTCAGTAATTATAACTCATGCACATCTTGATCATTCAGGATTTGTGCCCTCATTATTTGTGAGTGGGCGTTGCAATGTATATGCGACTCCTCCCACACTTGAGCTAAGCCATCTTCTTATCGAAGATATGCTAAAAATTGAAAAAACCATGCATCCTTTTGACATTCCTGAACTAAACAAAATGATGCAGTACTCTAAAGAAATTGGATATAAAGAAAAGGTCGTAAGGGGAAATTCCTCGTTTGAGTTTCGCGATTCTGGACACGTAATAGGAGGCAGTACAGTTCTAGTTGAATCAGAAAAAAAACGCCTTTTTTATACAGGGGATATTAATCTACGAGGCTCTAGATTATTAAATAAAGCAGATCTAGATTTTGGTGAAATTGATGTTCTGATTACAGAAAGTACGTATTCGCAAACCGAGCAAATACCAAGAAATGAGTCAGAGCAGGGATTAATCGATTTTGCAAATGAAGTTACCGATAGAAAGGGAATTTTGTTTATACCATCATTTTCTGTTGAACGCTCACAAGAAATTGCATGTGTGCTAAAAAGTGGAAACTTTAAACATAAAGTTGTAATGGATGGCATGGCATTGAAGGTAAATGAAATAATGTTTCGATATCAAGAGTATCTCAGGGATCCAAAAGTTTTTGCAGACTCGATAAACAGTGCCGTTCTAGTAAGTAATGAACGAGAAAGAAGAAGAGCCGTTTCTGAACCCTGTGTAGTAATTTCTCCTGCAGGAATGTTAGTTGGTGGAAATGCGGTTTATTATTTACAGCAACTTGCGTTTGATAGCAAAAATGGCATAGCACTAGTCTCATATCAGAGTGAGGGAACTCCAGGGAGAAAACTTTTAGAAACTGGAAAAATAGAAACTCGTGGACGTCATATGAAAGTTGCAGCTGAAGTAAAACAGTTTGAATTTTCTGGCCATTCTGACAGAAATGATCTTTTTGATCTGATAAAAAATATCAAAGGTAATCCTAAAGTTTTAACTGTTCATGGTGATGAAGATTCATGTACCAAGTTTGCGTCAGAAATTCATGAAAAATTTGGCCTTGATGCTTATTCTCCTCACATAGGCGAAACAATAACTGTCTAAGATGTTAAAACAGACATTTCCAATAAATGTAGATGATACAATAAACAGCGGTCAAGTCTTTCTTTGGGAAAAACACGATAAAACATGGTATGGGATAAATGGTAATAATGTGTTAGCAGTACCATCAAACGCTGAAATTTTTTCATACAGTAAAACCGCGTATAATTTTTTTAGAAATGATGATGATTTTGAAAGGATTCTTTGCGATATAAGCAGGGATCATATAGTAAGATCTGCAGTTAAAAGATTTCCAGGATTGAGATTATTACGCCAAGATCCTTTCCAATGTTATATCTCATTTGTTGTATCAGCTAATTCAAGTATTCAAAATATAAAAAACACATTACATAAAATTTGTAAAAAATTTGGACCAAAAATTAGATTTAACAAAAATTATTTTTACTTGTTTCCAGATCCCAAAAAAATTGCAGTTGCTGAAAAACATGAATTGCTAAGTTGTGGTTTAGGATATAGAACAAAGGCTGTTAAAAACGCAGCAGAGGCAGTTGTATCAGGAGAAATTGATTTTGATTTTTTACAAAAATCAAATTATCATGTAGCAAAGGAATCACTCTTGAATGTTTTTGGCATTGGTAACAAGGTTGCTGACTGTATTCTTTTATTCTCACTTGAAAAGCTTGATTCGTTTCCCTTAGATAGATGGATGTTACGAGTTTTACAAAAATATTATTCAGATAAATTTGAATTAAATATGAAAACACTTACAGAAAAAAGATATGAAAATCTTCACAAAGAGATTGTAAAATATTTTGGTCCATATGCTGGTTATTCGCAACAATTTCTTTTTAAAATGGAGCGAGAACTAAATCAAAAAAAATGGTTGTAAAAACTAGCTCTGTCAGCTTTTCGTCAGTTGACTGAAGGTTTAAGCTCAACACAAACTAACTTTTTTTAAATTGAAGGTTGCAGTATTACATACTTGCAGGTCACAAAATGCGTCTGACAGTTCCATGACAAGAACGCAGAACTATTGCCAGTCTTTGATTATTTTAGACATTGCACCAATGAGGCAATTAGAATTGGCAGCCAAAAACAGATCACTTCCAAATTCTCTTTACATAAAGAACTGTACTATACACTACGGTCTGATTTTGCTGCAAAATTTGTGTACGGATCACTTGAATGTGCAGCTGCCAAGCTAAAGCAACATAGAAAAGCAAAAAGAAAAAATCCTGACGTCAAGCTTCCACGCGTTTGGAAAAACATGCTATGTTTGGATAATCAAAGCTATAAAATTGAGGATGGTGCATTAAGATTTCCAGTCAAACCAAGGAACTACTGCTGCATTAGTCTTGCATCATATGTTCTTGAGCAACTAGAAAACACAAAACTTGGCTCCATTACTATTACTCCAAACAAGATAATCATATCATATTCAAAAGAAGTTACAGAAAAAAAGCCTGAGCATTTTGTGGGCATAGACAGGAACCTAGATAATGCTACAAGTTTTGATTCTACAGGCAAATTCATGGTATACAATTTACAAAATGCAACCAAGATTAAGCAGAAATACAGAACGATAAAATCACATTTTAGGAGAAATGACATTCGAATCAGAAAGAAAATCTTTGCAAAATACGGAATCAAGGAAAAAAACAGAGTAAGCCAGATTTTACATAATGCCACAAAAAAGATCGTGACTGATAATAAGGGAATCATTTTAGAAGACATAAGGGGAATCAGAAAGCTATACCGAAAAGGAAACAGTCAAGGAAGAGGATTTAGAGGTAGAATGAACTCATGGTCGTTTTATGAATTACAAAGGCAGCTCGAGTACAAGGCAAGATGGCTTGGTCTGCCAATTATCTATGTGAGGGCAGCTTGGACAAGCTCAAGGTGTGCGATATGTGGGTCAAAGACAGAACCCGAAGAGCACCGAATGTTGTTTTGTCCAAGCTGTAGTGTAGCAGTTGATAGAGATATCAACGCTGCAAAAAATATTCTAATCAGAGGCCTGCGGCTCAGGCCCGACGCGCTGCAAGGTGAAGCAATGAAGCAGTCAAAAGATGCAGAGCAGATTGCAGTGAGTCAAGTTGTTTTGTCAAAGACTTGACAGAGTTAAACCCTTAATATGGTAAATATTTGCCAGAGTCTTGGGCCTGTAGCTCAGCATGGACAGAGTGCTGGACTTCTAATCCAGTGGTCAAGGGATCGAAGCCCTTCGGGCCCGCTTTTACATAATGACCGAACCCCAACTTTTTCACAGTTAAATTGAAAAAATCCTTCGTAAAACTCGCTCAAAACATTGAGGGGTTCGAGCCCAACGTAGGAACGAGCCAAGAAGGTCTGAACCCAAAGATGATGTGGGCCCGACGTGTTTAGACTTGTTTGGGTTCAGATAGTGTGTTTTTATCATTTTTCAAAATCTTGCCCTTTTCTCAAATAATTGAGATTTTGTGTAATACTTGTACCGAATATATATATACCTTCGGTACAAACAATACACGTATGCTCTATGACCAGATAAGGTACGGGGAGGTAATCCGGAAGTTATACAAGTTAAGGCATCTTCTGGTTCACAAGGCACATCCAGACCTCGGGTCCAGAGTAGGATATTCCAAGTACAGCAAGCAATTCTATCGGATTACGAGGAAACTTGTGGAAGAAGGGATTCTTGACAAACAGGGAAGATTCGTTGAAAACCTTCCGAACCTCTGGCTCACGGAGCTGCCCATTCGTGCAACCGGAAAACAGATCGGAGCTCTGGGAAATCGTTTTCCGTACAATGTCTTTTTGGCCGTCTCCATAGACTCCCCGAAAAAAGCCGGAGAACTGTTCAGAGAACTGAATCTTAACAACAAGGCGACTTATCTTGCGATTGGAAAACTGAAAAAAGCAAGACTGATAAGAATGGAAGATTCTCTGATATCTGCACAAAAAGAAGAAAGTGTATATGATTGGCTTCTTAGATATCTAGATCTCTGTAAAACATATGCAGACACTACCGGAGACATTTCTATTCTATTCAATGCGGTCCCCGCTTACATCAGCGGTCTCCATGCATATTATATGGTCAATTATGAACCGGGCAGACCGATGGGACCGGCTGACATGACGATTATTACACCGAAACCGTTTGTAAAACTCTGGAAGACAGTGATAAAAGAGGTCCGCTATTTCAGAGACTATCCGAAACGTATCGAAATCGCTTTCGCAAAATCCAAAGGCCGGATAATATGGATCGACCGTCTCCCGTATAGTAAAACGTCATGGAGAGCATAAGATGGGAATATTTTTCTACATAGATGACAGGCTGATAAATTTCGATGACCCCGTCACTCTGGTAAAGGACCAATACAGAGAATATTTTGCAAGAAAAGAATTAGCTCCTTTCTTGCTATCCGAAATCTGCGCTCTGGACATGCTCCACGCAGTAGTGGAAATGAACAATGGATTCTACAAGGATAAGCTTGTTCTAAAGGGAGGATTTTCCGTGAGAAATCACGTTCCGCTCACAGATCACAGGTTCTCATTCGATGCAGATTTCAGTCCCAACACCAAGAACAACTTTACTTACGGAGACGTTTCTGGAATAAGGGGAGATCTGATAAAATATGGCAGTCAGCGGAGATGCGAAACCAAAACGGATGTAACAAAGAATGATACAAGATTGTATTTCGTCGAAGTTGGATACTGGGATACACTAAAAAAGGCGGGCTATAGGATTGTCGAGCGGCCGAAGATAGAGATATGCAAGACATGTCGGGTTTTCACTGATACGGTGACTAACCCAGTCAATACTATCATCGATCTGGATATCCTTGGACTAAAACCTCCCGTAGTTACACATGTAGGACTTGAAGAGCAGTTCTCTACCAAACTGTTCATCATCGGCTCCAGTGGAAGACAGAGAAACCATTTCGATGCCTATGATGCAATGAGGATATTCAAGAATAACAAACTCGATTTGAAACTTGCGAAAAAACTCTTCGATATGCTGGCGGAAAGGCACAAAGTAAAGAGTTCTGAATACATCAAGGAATGCCGTCATCAGCTCGACGCAATGCTAAAAAATGATGGAAAGAGAGCTGACCTAGAAAACACGGTATTTAGGAAAAATTCGTTTGACTTTGACGAGATGGTAGGAGAAGTGAAGTCACTTTACACTTTCAATCCATAATGCCCGGCTCGCGTGGTCAAAAAACAGGACTTGTCAGAACAAATGTATTCAGGCTATACACGCTTCGATCCCTTGTTGCCGTTCTGTGAGCGACATCAGTATTACCGACAAACAGAATCTTAAAGTTAACTGCGTGTTGCAAATTAACCACCGTCAAAAATCGTAGTTTTGAACGGATTTTTACGATCTGTAAAAAATATGGGGTGGGGTTGGATTCTTACGTAAGCGTATGCCCCTTCGGGCCCGCCATCAAATAAATTATTATTTTCAGTAGTAATGCAATAAACGTTGAAAGGTATTGAATTAAAATTAGATAATACAACAATTCAACCTCATTCCGAAGTAAAAGGTTACATCACAGTGAATTATCCAGGCAGATATGATGGTGTTGTAATTAACACACAGATACTTGGTTCAAATGAACTTGTGGTATATAGATCGCATAATGGAAAAAAAATTTCTCAAAATGTTTCAAGGCTATTTATAAGCAAAGACAATATGCCAGATAACAGAGCAGAGTTTACTGCATCTATAGAATTTGAACCAAAAGAAAAACATGATGTAAAATTTCGTGTGTCCATTATTGAACAGCATAAAGAAATTGAAAATGATATTGTATTTGCTAAATTCTCAGCTTAGAATCTTTGTTTTGTAATTTCAAGTGTTCCTTTCATCCAAGGATGAGGTTCACAGTGATAAGGAATCTCATTTGGTTCAGTAAATAAGAACTCATAGGTATTTCCTGGCATTATTACGCCAGTAGAGCCAAATCTTCCACTGTACGAGTCTTCCATGCCATGTTCGTCAGGAGTAACAGTATGAGCAACATCATCTACGTTAGTCCAAATAACATGATTATCAATTCCAAGTTGTATGTTGACTATCTTTGGTATGAAACTGTCTTGTTGATTTTGATTTGCAGAGCCAAGAATTATTTCTATATTTGTAGTCGATACAGGTTCAAGAATTTCATGTGAAACTGAAGGCTTTGCTAGAGATTCAGGTAGATAAAACATTTGATAATAAGCAAGACCTGCAGAGGCCCCAACTATAACAGTAATGATTCCAATGCCATATGCATGGCTTGAGGATAGTTTACTCAACGATTTTTGTTGATTTTTAAAAGTCTTATAAAGCTTGTTTAATTTTTATAAATTTTTTACTTTGGTTTTATGGTTTTGTAATATCAGATGTACCAGTGGTTCGTTCTTTGTCTATTTCAAAATTTAATGAATCTGCTTTGATTTGTGGCGTTACTGTTTCTTGTTGAATTTTAGCTGTTTTATCTTCGCCAGAAGTTTTGGGTGGAAGCATACCACTAGTGGTTGATTTTTCCTCGATTGCTTTTGGTTTTTGTCGTGAGATGGATGGTGGTGGTGGAATGGGTTTCTTTGCCTCATTCATCCCATATCGGTAAACATGGAACAATCCTGCAAATACTATCAGGATTAATCCAGTTATGAAAAGCGATATGTTTTTCATTCCTGTAAGAGCAGCATTATAAGCTGCAATGTTGAGAAATACTAGAAATCCAATTAATGCGACTATAACCCAATTTATCCACTTTTGTGAAAGATTGATTTCTGCTATCTTTTTTGGTCCTTTCTCTTTTGCAAGCTTTGCTTTTCTTTCTGCTTCTTGGGCAAGTTTTATCATCATATAACTAAAACCAAAGCTTAGCGGCACTAGTAGAATCATGACAAGATAAAGAAATACAGGATCTATGACTAGTCGTTCGACTAGAGGCAGTGTTGTATCTGGCGATATATAGAATCCCCAGTATGTGGTTACCATGATTTGTGAGATTCCTGTTATTCCAAGTGCAGTTATTATTGGACGATCTTTCCATGAGAACTTTTTGTATCTGTCTATGAAAGGAATTAGCAATAATGACAGAATAAACAGTCCAGGCCAAAGAACGCCGGTTACAAATTTGTCGTATTGTGTTCTAAGAAATGCGTATAGTCCTGTAAGGTACCATTCTGGCACTGTAATACCAGGAGGTACTGTAGGTTCAAACTTGAATCCTAAATCAATTGGAAATACACCGCCAGTTATGAGAATTGCTCCTGAGATTGCCATTACCATTGGAACATCAAAAACCAAAAATCGTGGCATGTGAACTGCCATTAGACCTAACATAACAAGTGGCAAAATGAACACATGTTGAGCATAAAATCGCAGGACAAAATCGTGAAAGCCGCTACCAAACATTGCTTCACGTATTGTTGGCCCCATAACAGGTATAGAATTTGTCAACGACGCTGCAATGCTTATAGCTAATTCTGCCCTTTCACTAAAGATTATATCATAACCTGTGAATGCTTCAAGAATTGTTACAGTACCTAAAATGACACCTGTTACCCATAGGACTTCATTTCTAATCTTGTATCTTCCACTAAAGTATTGGTAATACATGTGCAATATTGCCAGAAGAACCATTGCGTTTGAGCCATGATAGTGGATATTCCTGATGTGAAAACCAAACGGTACATCATCGTTTATGAATTGTACGCTGTCCCATGCTCGAGTAATTATTGGTTCATAATAGAACATCAACAGTGCTCCTGAGATGCCCAAAATTACAAATGTAATGAAAGTTAACATTCCTAAAAATCCAAATGGGCTTACAAATCTTGCAGGAAATGAAAACTTCATTCCAGTAAAAATAGTCCGATCTAGCCCATCCCAGAGCCAGTAAAAGAAGGCCACTGCACCGGTTCTTCTACTTAACGAAACGACCATATCCTACAATACCATTTGCATTTACTCCCCATGTTGGAGGAGAAATAAAGAGAAAGCCGTCCTTATCTGCTTCAAGATCAAGCTTTGGAAGAGTATTTGATGGAGGAGCTTGTAAAGAAGCAGGGCCTAAAAATGCGGTACCTGTAAGTGGATCATACATGCTTCCATGGCATGGACATTCACCTTGATTTCGTGGCTTTTTTGGATCAACAGTAGGCCAATACTTCCACAAACACCAAAGATGAAGACAGATCATGCTGTAAACTCTAAAGGCACTAACATCTTTTTTATCGCCACCAAGCTCTGCAGGGAGTCGTATAAACTGCCATTTTCGAAATGCTTCTTCATCAAGAACCTCATCTCCTGTCTTTGGATATGTGACAATCTCTGCGTGATTTACTGGAAATGTGTTAAGATTAGCTTGTGTTCCATCAGGTAAAATTGCTGGTACTTTTTCTAGGTTTGCACTAGACGGATTTGGCATAAAATTCCCCCATGGTACAAAGGGGGCAAATGCTAAAGCAGTTCCTGCAGCCCCTAACAGTTTAAGAAAATCTCTTCTGGATAGCGCATTACTTTGTTGACTATCCTGCTCTGACATGCAAGCTCACGTACTTTCCAAATTGCTTATAAACCTTGTTCAGGCTTTGGTGATGTTCTAATCTTTTTTGTAGCTAAAAATATTGATGCTGCACCGATCGCAATTCCTATGGCAATACCAATTATTAGATAATTGTTTTGATCTTCTTTTTGTTCTTCTTGTTCAACTATAGTTTTTGGAGAATCAATAGCAACTGTTGGTAATTCTGAAACCACATTAAAGCTAAATGTTTGTGTAGCGTCATTTCCTACAATATCGCTTGCAAATATTTTTAGTTCATGGCTTCCAGTTGTAAGGAATTCAGAATCAATTGAGTTAGAAGATGAGTTCAACTGAATTTCTTTGTTATCAAGATAATATTTTACAAAGTCAAGATTTTCATCTATGATTTGAGGAGAAATTACGTGTGTTTTGTTGATATTTTCTGGAATAGTCAAAATTATTTTGGGTTCTTTATCATCTGGAATAATTGTAGTGAATCGTGCAGCGACACTAATTGGTTCAGTAATAGCTTTGCCATCAAACAAAGTCGAATGTACCATTAGCGTGTATGTTCCAGTTTGGTTTATTGGTGCATATAATACAGTTGATGTATTATCCTTGTTTTTTACAGGAAAGAAACCTCCACCTTGACTAAATGATGTAGTGCCAAGCCAGTCAAGGGATGGCCATCCAAGAAAATGACCAAAGACGCCTGATGGAACATTTGTTTGAACTATTCTTCCTTTGGGATCAAATACAAATGCAGCAAGGTTTGTGTCATCATTTTTCCATGAAATTTCGATTGCTGCTGCATTTATTTTTTTATCATCAATTTCAAAATGATATTGTCTCCAATCTCCTGCCAAGTATCTATTCACCATATCAAATGCTCCTTTTACATATCCATTACCGTAAAGAACATCATCGTTTTGTGTTCCTTCAATAACAACAAGTTTGTCTCTTTCTACTTTTTTCTTAACTACGTATGATACTGGGACGTTTACTGTGTGTTTCTCTCCTTCAAATGTTAAAAATCCTTGATATGTTCCGGGTTGATGGTCTTCTGGCACGACAATAGTTGCGGTTAGATTAGTGGAATTTTTAGGATCAACTTCAATTGCAGTATTTGTCCAAATTGAATTCCAATAGTCTTTTTTGTAATAACTTAGGGATAATTCATAATTCATTGAAGTGGAATTTTGTTTTGTGTCACCAAACCAGTAAGAAAATCTAGTTGGTACTGGATAGATTCCAATTACTGGTGTGTTGGTAAATTTTGATTTTGGTTGTGAAACACGCATTTCTTGTACAGTGCCCCATGATCCACCTCTGTTTACCATGGATAACTCATCACTTTCAATTTTCGTATTATTGTTTTTGTCATTCCAATCATACAGATAAAGTGAGGATATTCTCATATCATTGGCGTAAATCTTGTCAGTTTTATTCATAAATTCATTGAATGGAAAGTTAACATTCAGTATCATTAATGAAGCGTCATCAGGTATTGGATTTGTTTCATTAAAATGTAAAGTCATATTGTTGTTTTCTTTTACACCACTAAGACTAACATAATTTGGTATGTAGGTATCTGTTTTATTCAGTATAGAATCCTGAAGTCGTACCTCAGTTGTACCGTTAAATTGAATTTGCTTAATTAATTTGAAAGTTTGTGGTTTTATGTCTATGTCAAGTGTATTATTTGAGGGGTTTTCTATTGTAAGTGTAGTTGTGCTGCGTTCTCCAGGTAGTAAGTGACCACCAAACCAGCTTGTCTGTGGATAATTTTTTTCTGGTATTGTAAAATTATTGATTCCTAATATGTTTGAATTTAGTTTGTCAATTGGAATATCAAGGATTTTTTTAATATTAGAAAAAGTAGAGTTGTTGTAAACCACAAACATTCCTCCGTTACCTTTTACAAAGTTGAGTGCGTTAGTGGCATTTACCAGACCTGCACCTTGTGTAAAGACATCATTGTCCAAGTCAGTTGCCGTTGACATCAAAATGTTTTTTATTTTGAATGGATCATAATTTTCGGATTTTTCATTCATGCCTTGCATCAATAAGGCAGCAGCTCCAGAAACAAGAGGCGCTGCCATGCTTGTTCCACCAAAAAGTGAAAAAGGTTCTTGTTTTGAGTCTTTTTTCATTTTTGTTATAGATGATGGCGTAAAGCTATACGCTCCTATACTCATTAAATCGGGTTTTGGATCTCCTATAATTCCAGGGCCTCTACTTGAAAAATCAACAATCTCATTAAAGTTATTAGTTGTATTGCCAAATCTTGGTTGTCCTTTGAATTGTCCGTATCCTACGAATACATTGTTGGTTGTTGCGCCTACTGTAATGCCGTATGAAGCGGCGTTTGGTAAACCAAGTGTTCCATAACCATGTCCTGAGTTTCCAGCACTTGTTACGATTGTAACACCAGGATAATTTTCATCAAATGATTCTGGAGTAGCTAATACATTCAAAATTAATGAAAGAATATCCATCCCTGGTGCTGACTGTAATAATGGAAAGTTTGCAACTCCCCAACTATTAGAAATTATATCAGCTCTTGGTTTTTCATCAAAAATCCATTTATTTTCTTCATTGTTAAATCCTGAAATCCATAACCATGCGTAGACTGCATCGCCAAACCATAATGCTTTTACAGGAATAATCTTTGCATCAGGTGCAACGCCTTTTATTGTATATTTTTTTGTATTATTGTAAATATCATATTGTTGAATTCCTTTTGAAGCTATTGATGCGGTAGTAGCAGTACCATGTCCTATGAAATCTGACATTACACCAAAAAAGTTGCCATTTGGATCCATAGCTGGCAGTAAAGTTCCATTTATCGCACCAACTGTTTTATCTATGTTTGATTTTTTCTTTTCAATGACTCCATAGATATCAACTACTCTTGCACCTACTGTCCCTGCGCTATAATCGAATTTTCCATCCTTATCAGAGGCATACACTAGAAATTCTTTTCCTTCTCCTAGTCTGATTGGTGTTTCATCTGTAAAATCAAAATCATATTTTGGTTTTTGATCTGGTTTTAAATCAAATCTTGTAAAATCTTGCCATGAGCTAGACATGTCAGGTATTATTGTATCATAAACACCTGGTGATTTTGAATCCACGACCAACACAGGAACAACTTGTACTCGTATAGCTCGATCTTGGAGGAATCCTTGATATATGACACCTAGATGATACAAGCCACTCTTAGAAATTATGTAATCGCGGTTATTTCGTCCAATCTTCCAATCATCAGATATTGTTCCATTAAAAGCTGGCGAGTTTCCTGCCAATGGAAAAAATGAGTTGTAAACTGGAATATCAGTGCCCTTGCCATTTTTTGAAATGTCAAGAAAAACACCTACTTCTCTCTGGCCTTCTCTTTTTATATAAACAGAGGAAGTCATATTTTCAGGAAGAGGTTTGGTATAGTTTCTTAAAATTCCATCTTTATCAATATTAGCTATGAAGGTAGCATTAGTCAGGACAATTCCCTGACCATCTGCATCAAGCATTATTGGATAATTGTTTTCATCTCTTGCCAATGAATGCTGAACATCAGGATTTGAAAAGTCAACTCCTGTGTCAACCACTGCAATTCTTATCCCCTTTCCAGTATAATTGAAATTTTGGTGAACATATTCTGAGCCAGTGATTTTGCCTATTCTGGAAATTTCCCCAACCTCTTCTTGTTTATTTTGTTGTGAATGAAAATCCAGTAAAAAATCTTCTAAAACATAGTATCCCTTTTCTTTGAGGGAAGCTACCTCGCTCTCTTGTAAAATGCCAACTGAAAAAAATCCATTTGGTGAATTTACTGCATAAGGAAGATTTTTGTTATTATCATAATCTTGTATAGAAGCTGAACCAAGTATCAAATATCTTTTTTTAATTGAGTTTTGATCATCGATTTTAGGTATCAGCATAATGCCTGATTCTTGATCAAAGGTTATGTTTTCAGAAGAAAATGAGGATTGTGGAAGATCCCCACCTAGAAAGCCATAAGAATCATTGACTAAAAATATAGTAGACAAAATTACTAATATTAAAAGTGCCTTCATAGATATGATTTAAAATGGCGCTGTTATAATAATAATGATTCTGTTAACTTGTTGGGATTACTAACATTATAACCTTCTTGCTTTAAATCATGAAAATGCAGGAATGTTAGATTACATTGGCAATAAAATCAATCAAGCAAAGTTTTTCACCAAACCAAGATCTGCAACTGCTAATGGAAACATTCAAGGACATGGTAAATCATTGTATCAGAATCGGTCTGCAAAACAATTGTTCTACGCTGAAAAAACTCTCAAAACTTGCATATCATGAACTGGAACAGTATGATGTTTTATCATATTACAAGTTAAATGCAATCTCTCAAGCATGTGGAAGGCTTTCACAGATGAAAAGAGCAATCAGAAATAGCAGAAATGTAAAATCGCCTTTTGTTAGAAAGTCGTACCTTGTTTCATGTTATGGATTCAAGATAAACGGAATGCTACTATCAATCCCAATATCAAATCGAAATTATGTGAACATCATGTTAAATAATCATACAGTATCAAAACTGAAAGAAGGCAAACCGCGTTCATTTACTATAATAGGAAATGCCTTTTGTATTTGTGTCAGAAAAGAGATTGAAGAAATAGAACCAGAGAATGTGATTGGAATAGACAGAAACCTAAGAAATGTTACAATATCCACACCAGAGCAAGGTATTATGTACAGGACAAACAGGTTGCTCACAATCAAGGAAAACACAATGCATGTTATTGCGTCTTTTAGAAGAAACGACAGACGTGTAAAACAAAAGTTCTATAATAGAAAGAAAGGTAGAAGAACAAGACGAATTAACCAATTTCTGCATAAAATATCAAAAGACATTGTGTCAAGGGCAGTACAATCAAAATCAATGATTGTCTTTGAAGACCTGAAAGGAATCAGGAAACTATATCGAAAAGGCAACGGTCAGGGAAACAAGTACAGACGAAAGTTAAACTCATGGTCCTTTTATGAACTTCAAAGACAGGTAGAATACAAGGCAAGATGGGAAGGCCTACCAGTTAGGTATGTGAGTCCAAGACGCACAAGCATGCTCTGTCCAATATGCGGAGATATACTCCAAGAGGACAGACAGAACAGACGCAAAGTGTTGTGCATTAATTGTAGCAAAGTAATGGATCGTGACATTGTCGCATCCATGAATGTTGCATACAAGGGGTGGGCTAGGTTTACCCATCCTAGAGGGCTTTCAGTTGAAGCTGTGAAGAGGAACGTGGAAAAGCCACTAATCCTTGGAGTCGATGGAAGTCAGTTAAAGCTTGTCGGTTAATGTACTTCTGATGAGTCACAGAACCATAACTATCTTCTTCTGGCAATTATCACAATTTGTAGTGCTACGATTATTGCAATAGAAGCAACTATTGGGAACAGTAAAGAGTTTAGCTGTACTGATGCTTCCTCAATGTTTGTAACAGACTGGGAAATCGATGATACGCTGGTATCGACATTGTCGCTTGCACGATTCAAGGTAGAGCCAAATCCTTCAATTTCGGATTTTAGTTTGTCAAGCTCATTTGATGTTTCATCCAAGATCGAGTTAAGCTTTATAATTTGCTCTGACACGCCACTGATGTCTTGGCTTAAGACCAAGGTAGCTGCAGAGCCATGAGAAATGGTTCCTTGGGTAAATGAAACAATATGAAAAACATACGTCCCTTTTTGTGTTGGTGTGTAATCTACAAAATATAGTCCTTGGTGCAGTATGTTAAATGATGTTGAAAGACTATGAACCTGGCCTGAAGGAAGATGCACATGTGATGTTTGAAGTAGTTCGTTAGGTTCTCCGCCTACCAACAAGCCGTCGCTTGTAACTTGGACAAAAATTCTAACCGGGTTATCAACTGCGGTAGTCTCTGGAGCAAATACAAGCGTGTTTACGATACGCTCTACTGGAACACTTACCAGATCCGACGTTGAGCTAAATTTTATATCCATTTTTCTTGACAGGCCGTTTTGGACAGTCGATATTGCTTCAACTGTATATGTACCGTATGGAAAGTTTGTTGATGACTGTGGCCATGTCAATAACACCATATTGAATGAGCCATCAGAACTTGTAATTACCTGTTCAAATTTTGCAATTGTTCCATCTGGTGCAAATAACCTGATTATTAGATTTTCATTTGGCAGTGCCTTGCCGTATACAAAGAGAGGTTGGCTGTCAGTGTATACTTTACTGTCGGTAAATACGTCTAATTGTTCTGCAAAGCTTTCAAGAGGACTGACTGCAATCAACAACGGTAGGAAAATAACGATTATTCTTGATTTCAACTTGATTTTCTGGTACCAACCCTATAGATATTTGCTTCTGGTAAACTACCACCCAACAGGTTGAGTGGCCTCTTTCTGCTTCACTGATAATCATTGACATCTCTACAGACGTTACTTTCCGCAGGAACTGCGGAAGCTTGTCACTTGCGTGATCATGGTTGACAAACTAAAGAGTTCCTTGATCAGGAGATTGCAAGTATTGCAAAATACAAAGAATACGGGATTTTAGAAATGAGAATAAAATGATTCCAAAATAACCTTCGTTATGCCTGTTAAAAAAAAGAAAAAAGGGGAAATTTGTTTTTCTAGTCTTAGCTTACGTTAATTGTTGTATTTACTGTTGGTGATAGTGCGGTTGGGTTATCTACTGACTCCCAGACAAACACAGTTGCTGTGTATGTTCCAGGTGCGTCAGGTATCCATGACAGTGCCGGGCTAAATGACTGGCCTGCAGTCAGTGTGCCTGTAATCCATGCCAGTGAGACTGTGACTCCACTTGCATCCTGAACCTGTACCAAGTATGCAAACTTTTGATCCCTGTCCTGGCCGTTTGACAAATCGGCTGCAATCTGTACCTGCTGGTCTACCCTAACTGATGTTAGTGCATTTCCAAAGGCATCTACCACTCTAGCATTTGATGCCGGAGCTCTCTCAAGAGGTGGCACGATTGTTCCAATTATTGCAGTTCCAGTGATCTCAAGCTCGTCACTTCTTGTGTATGGGGATGGTAATGTGTTGTCTTCGTATTCGGCAGTTATCGTGTCACCTTCTGCGACTCTGAGCCTGTGGCCGGATGACTGGTCAGTTGTCGTAAATGACACAGTTCCTTCGAATATTCCGGTTGCCTCATTTGTCTCAGTTACAGTGAGCCTGATTCCTCCAGCATCAGAATCTGACCAGACATCGACCCTAAAGTTGTCGACTGATTCTGGGTTTAGATTCATGTCTGGATCAACTACACGTACTACGCCTGTTCCCATGGCCGGGTAGCTTGCCTCAAGCCAGCTGACATCGCCTATATTCCATCTGATAAGGGCTGAGCCTACTACTGTCTCATCTTCTGAGAACTCAAATGATATAGTAAGGCCGTCGTTGTCTGTTGAAGAGAGCTTGCCGTCTGTTGGTCCGCCACCTGTGTTGGTAGAAGATGATGTGATGTCGTTTGTGCCATCGCCGTCGGCATCATGGATAAAGCCTGCCAATATTACCTCGCCTGTGAAGATACCTGTATCGGTACCTGTCTCAGCAAGGATATAGTTTGCAATCCTTGCTGCCCTTGTGGCAACTGTAATCTGGTCATCTGCTGTTGTGCCGATTCTGTCGATTAGGTTTGAGTCAAAGTTGTGATCTGGTGCAATGATTGTGATGTAGACCTTGTCAGTCCATGTGTAGACTTTTTGGTTTAGCTCAATTGTTGCGCCAAAGTTGGATGTAAATACTATGAGCTTGATGTCTTGGTCGTCCTCACCTACAAAGTTAGCGCCTGATGGGCCCCAGTCTGTGTACTCGAGGTCGATTCTCTCACCTCTTTCCAGACTATCACCAGCTAGAGTTCTTGGGATCTCGACAACAGCCTGGAATATTCCAGTGTTCTTGCCTGTCTCTCTTAGGCTTGATGGTTCTGGATCAAAGTTTGCTTGGCTACAACCGCCAACAGTTGCCTGTGGGCCTATTGTACATGTTGCTGCATCAGAGTCCCACTCGAGTAAATCAAGTGAGTATGTCTCTGCTATCTGGTTGTCCCGATCAAAGTCTGGCTCAATTAGGGTCAGGATCATATCCGAACCGATGATATAGACAGACTTGTCTGACTGTAAAACACCGTTTCTTAGGTCAAATGTGGCCGAATCTGTAACTGTCTGGACATTTCCAGATGCATCTGTTGGGTCTCTGTACTCTACTGTTAGGATATCACCCTGTAGGATACAGTGACGACCGTTTGCAGTGCTGTTTACTGAGAACTGTCCTGTTACTGGATCACCAGCTGCGGTTAGTGCAAAGAACCTGTGGTTTTCTTGTGTTATGTTGCTGCCATCAAGTGTTGTGTATTGTCGTGTGCCTGTTGGACATTGTGTGCTCAGTGGACCGTCAGTGTATCTGATGGCTAGGTCAAACTCAAAGATTCCTGCATCTGGTGCGACCTCTCTTATTTGGCCAAGCTCTCTGGTATGTCTGTTATTGTCTGAACGAGTTGTGACTGGATCAGCACCGTTTGTAATCACACCGGTCTGGGCCACTGCACCGCCTGCTGTTGCAAGTAGTGCAATGTTTGTGCCACGCTGAATCATGATCTTTACTGGACCACGCTTTAGATCTGTAGCGCCATCTGTGGCGTTTTCTCTGATAAAGTCAGAACCGGCAGCTGATACGTTAAAGTCTGGATCGTTGATTCTTACATGGATTACAACATCACCTGCTCTTAGCGTCTCAGTTGCAGTGTTTACTCCAGTAGTGGCATCTATAGCGGTAGCATGTACTGGGAAGAGTGATCTTGTGGTAGTGCCAGTTGTCGGGGTCTTGCCTGTTGGAGCACCTGTTACTCCATTAGTTGCTGTATTGTCAGCTATTGTACCCCATGGGACAGGATAGACTGTTCTGTCAAGTGAGACAGTTCCTGTGTTGGCACGAATGCCTGCTCCGTCTCCTACCTCAATTATCTGGCCTGATGCGTCCCTATAGTCAACATAGTTGACCTCCAGGTCTTTGCCTGTAGTGGACTTGATTGTACCGCCACCAACTGTGGTTCCATGCGAACAGTACTGTTGCGGGATTTGGAAGTCGCCCTTGAAGATTCCTGTTGCAATGCCTGTCTCAACTAGAGTAAATCCTGTTGCTCCAAGGCCATTATCACCTGAAGGTGCAGTTGTACATGTTCCTGCTGAACCGCCAGCTGTCTTGCTTGATCTCAACCATAGCTCGTCATCAAATGTGATATCAAGCAGACGGCCAAAGTTCTCGCCTCTGCTGTTTTGGCCATAGCCGGCTCTACCGACTTGGTCAAAGGCATAATCATTTGTAAGTGTGCCTGATTCGCCTACTACAGTAAAGATGTCTATTAAATCAGAGTCGACGTTAAGGTCTTGGTCAGTAACTGTTACTGTTACGGTATCGGCAATCTTGTAGTTATCAAGGTCAAAGCTTACAACACCAGAATGTGTCTGGGCTCCCTGTTGGTCTGCGATTTGTGTAGCAACACCGTCTGCTCCCAAGTCAAGGTAATCAACCCTAACACTATCCTCGTCTATTAGGTCTTCATGTACGATGATAATTACTTCATCGTCAATTGACCTAATTGAAGTATAGGTTGCTGTTTGGTTGATATTGAGTTGGTTAAGCATGATGTACTCTGCAGTACCAATAAAGGTGCCTGTATTGAGGTTAGTTTCTTCAAGCTCTAATCTATAGATAGCATCGTTGAACCTGTCAACGCCTGTTCCGTCATCGCCATCATTTGATGTGCCGAATCTGAACAGATCAACTACTGCAGTAAAGTTACCAGCTGATATTGTTTTACCAGTGGCGCCTAGACCTGTGAAGTTGAAGATGATTTTGACTGCACCAGCATCTGAGAATCCTCTAGCTGTAGCATTTGTGATGTCTTTCAAACCTTGGAAGGAAGTATTACTTCTCAGT
>Ga0213870_1000418_pt1 | contig 20477 bp, 26 predicted proteins | sample WICALVC2017_Meta_FD_160119 | JGI IMG/M metagenome (GOLD analysis project Ga0213870, IMG submission 160119) | Freshwater microbial communities from subterranean cave lake in Wind Cave National Park, South Dakota, United States - WICALVC2017 | ecosystem: Environmental > Aquatic > Deep subsurface >... | reverse complement strand
GAAAAGTCGGTGTTTGCCAAAACAGGAGGGGGCTGTTTGTTGATTATAGAAAGTGAGGGTTTATAGTTTTTCCAATCTAATGCTACCTTATTAACGCCAAAATAAAACCCAGTCAAAACTGAAATTAAAATTACCAAAATAACCCGCAACGTTGCATTTCTCATAAGGATCTTCAAGCATCTCTGGAGACAAATGTTAAAAGAGCCAAGTGTCTTGAGTATTTTATATTAAGTGCAACCTTTTTCTGATGTTTTGCGCAGAGTCCATTCCTTGACCTTGGAATAATTTTGCCTCTCTGTGTTAAGAATCTTTGCAGTATGGATGTATCAAAAAAATAAGGCTCGGTGCTGGGTTTACAAAAAAAACAAGCCTTTGGAACTGAAATTTTTCTTCTCCTTCTTGATGTTTTTCTTGTATTTTTCATTAGAATGGAATGTCTTCTGGAGGTACTTCGTCATTAGATGGTTCTTCGGGCTTTTTGGGAGGGACATCTTCTTTTTCTATCTTTTTATTCAGCACCGAATCGGTGCTGGATTTATTTGACGCTTTTTTCCCAGTGGCTTGGGGTGTCTCAACTTTTTGTTCCTCTCGCGCTTCTGGCTCAGGAGTTGCTGAGCTCCCCTCAGGTCTTCTTGAGTCTAGCAAAATCATGTCTGATATAACTATTTCTGTTCTTGTTTTCTGAGTACCATCCTGCCCAGTCCAGGTTCGAGTCTGAAGTCTTCCCTCAACATAAACCTTTCTACCCTTAACCAAAAACTGTGAGCAAAGTTCCGCCAGCTTATTCCAAGCGACAATATTATGAAAATCAGCTTCTTCGCGTTTCTCGCCAGTCTCTGTCTTCCAACTTCTGTTTGTTGCTAAACCAAAGGAACACACCGCAGTTCCGTTAGGTGTATATCTTAACTCCGGATCGCGTGTTAAATTACCTATTAATTGTGCTCTGTTTAATGATCGCGCCATGATATTCTAATGTATGCGAATTAAAATACTCCGAATTTATTCGAATAGATTCGCACTATTGACATTCGGATGCATTCGCATGTTACTTCCTTCGTATCAACAAGTGTCTCAACACATTCTCATTTACTAATATTTTTTTTTCAAAATCAGCTGGAATAATATCTATATCAAAAGTCCAATCAATATATACTCCCGCTATTTCTTTTTTTATAGGATAGCTTAACGGTTTTTGTCCCAATACATTTTCCTTAATTGTTTTAACAGGTTTTAATAAAGACTTAACGCTGTCGATTAATTTTTTTTGTTGACTTTCGGATAAAGACGATCTCAAAACCAACACCAACTCATAAGACCTCATCGTCCCTCAATCTTAACATATCGGAAAATAAAAAAAAAGGGGTAAAATCCTACAGGCTCTAGGCTGCAATCACGAACCAATTTTAAATTCTATTACGTCTCCATCTTTGACCACGTAATCTCTTCCCTCCATCCGTGCTTTTCCTAATTCTCTTGATTGCTTCCAACCATTGTTTTTAACAAAATCTTCGTAAGATATAACTTCTGCCTTTATAAATTTTTTCTCAAAATCTGTATGTATAGTGCCGGAGGCAGCAAGGGCAGTCGAACCTGACCGAATGGTCCATGCCCGCACCTCTTTTTCTCCGGCTGTTAAGAATGAAATTAAACCCAAAGTCTCGTATGCTTTTTTAATTAACCGCTCAAGTCCTGATTCTTTAAATGCTAATCCTTCAAGATATTGTTTTTGTTCATCTTCTGAAAGCTCTGCCAGCTCCGCCTCTATTTTCGCGCAGATCACGACAATATTGTCGCCGTTGTCATGCTGAACTTGCTTCAGCATCTCCTTGTATTTTTGAGAAATTGATTCGATTGACGAAGCATTGTAGTCCTCTTCCGAAACATTCAAAACAACAATCTCCGGTTTTGATGAAAGTAAAAATAACCCTTTTATTAATTCTTTTTCTTCTTCCAAAAGCTCTATATTCCTAACTGGTACCCCACGGTTTAAATCATAATGAATCTTATCAAGAGCTACCTGCCTCCTACCATCAATACTAGATACTATTGATGGTTTTTTGATCGTTTTTGACTTAGCAAGACCATCTAAATCTGCCAGAATCAGCTCTGTTTGAATAATTTCATAATCACTTCTTACATCAACACTGCCTTCCCTAATCACATTTGTGTCCTCAAACGCTCGCACAACATGGGCAATAATGCTTACCTCCCTAATGTGTGACAAAAACTTATTTCCAAGTCCTGCCCCTTTATTTGCGCCTTTTACCAAACCTGCTATGTCCACAAATTTAACAGTCGCAGGAACAATTGGTGGGATATTAGGATATTGAGATATTGAGATACTAGGTGATTTTTCCGTTTTTTTCTTAATATCTTTATATCTTAGTATCTTAATATCTTCTCTTATTATCTCTGCTAACCTCTCTAGTCTCTCATCCGGCACAGGTACAACTCCAACATTGGGCTCAATTGTCGCAAATGGATAATTCGCCACAAACGCTTGCTGCTTCTTCAAAAGCGCATTAAAAAGCGTGGATTTTCCAACGTTCGGTAATCCCACAATCCCGACACCCAAGTTCATGCTCGACATCCTTTCATATGATCAATTTTATACTTCTTTTTTTGCTCTAAAAAGCAATCTTGAAGCAATTTTGTCTAAATCTTCATCGGAAACTGGTTCTGTAGTTTCACTTTTTTGATAAACTCCCTTTTCATATTCTCCAGCAGTAATATATCGTTGATCATGAGACCGATTTGCTGATTCACCCATTTCATTTAGGCCTCGGGAGAGTAAATGTACAACTGCCATATTTAATCTCCTGGTTTGTGCGGGATCATGAGGGTAAAGGGTTACATCGTAATTGATATCAAAATGGAAACCAGAATCAAGAAAAGGAGAAGGAACGCCCTTAAGAGCGGAGAGCCGTGTTGCAAATATCTCAAAAGGTGATCCTCTGACTCTTGCCAAATCAATTCCAGCAATACATTCTTGCATAATATATCCTAAATTTGAGTTTCCTTTTTTTTGATATTCTTGATACTGTTCCTCAAGGAATTGTCTTAACGCTTCTCGATCCTTATCAGTGTATTTAGGATTATCCAAAATTCTTCTTTGCGCTGCACGAAATACAGCACTGGAATTTTGTCTTAAGCTATTCTGTTCGACTATAGCTTGTTGTAAGAAAAGGAGCATATCTTTCCTAATCAGATCTATATCACTACTTTCTGTAGCATACGCCCCATGCTGACCTTGCTGATATTGGATCACTGCATCTAATTCTGATTGCGTAAGTAATATCTTATTGCTCATATCAACAATATCCGTACCTCCTTCAACATCCATTGGTACTTGAGCATTGATCAAAGGCTTTTCTCCACCACCAATTCTATTGAGAAAAACATATCCTGCATCAAGAAGCGCTCCTCGTGTAACGCGCCCAGTTTCTAAGGTTGAACTATCAATCCCAAGACTTTCAAGGCGACTAAATTCAGGTTGATCTTGATTCATTCCAACGATTCTAATAAGTTCGCTTTTATCCGCAGGTCTTGCTTCGTGCTTATTTAGTTCTTCGTACAATTGATCTATACTTTTCCCTGGCTCTATAGCAAAAGGCGCAAGGTTTTCTCGAGCAGGAGGTTGCACATTTTTCGCACGCCCCAATTGGCGAGCAGATCTTATTCTTCGCAATAAATTTGATAAAGGATTGTTAGAAGCTCTCTCCTGACCTCTAACAATCTGTTTATTTGATCCATCTGGAATTTCTGGCATAATAGTAATTATATCAAGTAAGCATATTATGAGTAATCGGATTCAATTGAGCATCAAGAGTTATAAACCATTTTCTCAGCAATTTCCACAAAGGATCACTTTTCTCAACCTTCCCTCTTCGAATATGCGTGAGACAATCAATAGTTATCGTTTCAATTCGAGCCCAAACAATTCGTAACTCTTCCTTATCTTTTTTAAATTCTTTCATTTTTGCAGATTCTTTTAATGCGATTTCAAAATCTTCTCTATACTCTTTTAGCCGCATATCTATAAGGGTTTTCCATTGGTCAATATATTTAGCTTCTACTCCCGAATCAGAAAAAAATTGCAAGAAGGCAGGGGCGAGATCCTTTTGAAAAGCAGAAAATACTATTCTTTGTTCCTCAGCAGAGGCATTTGAAATACTATTGTCAAAATGCAGGATAAAAAGTCCAAGAACTGAAAGTTCTAGCTCATTAAAGATTCTGTCCTGTTCTGTTTGGGATATATTGTCAAAATCAATATAGAGGCGAAAATCTTTCCGTTGCCAAAACTCAAATGATGAGCTTGTTACAACCTGTGCAAGATTTGTTGATGCTTTGGAAAGTAATTTTGCAGTTTCGGTTTTTATATTCTTCATAAAAAATTTGCTCTTAATTTCACCCTACATTAGGTGATTATCTTTGCTTGGGTCTCGCAAGTTCCTACAGATAGATTCATGGAGAGAGTATAACAAGAAGTCTAACTATTGACAATGCATATCGTATTTTGTAAAGTATAAATATGCCAGATATTATTGAAACAAAACCGAATGTTTTAGGTGGAATGGCCGTATTTCGCGGTACACGTATTCCTATTGAACGTATTATGGCTTTGTTTGCACAAGGCTATAAAATCAAGGATTTTAAAAGCGATTATCCATATCTTAAGATAACAAAAAAAGACATAGCAGATATATTCGCGTATTATCAAAAACTTGCCTCAAATTGATGAAATCGTTACGAAATTTATCTCCGGCAAAAATCCTGATGATTTTTTAGGAAAAGCAATAAAAATATAGCTAAAATTGATTAAATAAAATGGCCGATTGTACGGTCCATGATGGAATTGTATTTGATTACAATTCGTTTTGCATGTCCTGAAGATCATTTATAAATCTTCTCCTTCTTCCTAGCTTTTCATCCCAATAATGCATGTTCAACTCATAACCATCAGCTATAATTCTAAATTCGTTCTCTGCCTTATCAGGGTCAGAAGGGTCAATCAAAGCATCTGCCCTTAAGCCTTCCTTTATAAAACTGTCTCTTTGCTCTCCGACTATTCCTTCCGCTGCCGATCTAACAGAAAGTCTGTAATAAATTTGTAAAGTACGAAGCAGTCTACGAAAGGCATCTATTTGTCCTTCGGGTGTTGCCGTTGCTTCAGGTGTATTGTACAACTCAAATAATCTAACAAATGCTTCGTCGGATTTTATCCTTTCCTCTGGATCAATAGGTTTCTCATCTGACCATGGAGAAACGTACTCAGGTGACATTCCCATGATATGGATTCTACTTCCCTCTACTATTTATGTCAAACTTTGGAAAAGTTAAAAAAGATGCTCTTGACTTCAATCTTGCGGAAAATGTAGTATTAAACAATGACGGAAGAAAAATGCCCCAAATGCGGGTCTCCCCTTGCCGACATAACTGTTACCAAAACAGGGAGAAAACTTCAACGGTGTTCAACCGGCTCCTGGGATCCCAAGACGCGGACAAATCTTGGATGTGATTATGTTAAATGGTTTGAGATCGAACCGCAAGAACTTGATGAAAAATGCCCCAAATGCGGCAGCAAACTTGTTCTCGCATTTACCCGCTTTGGAAAGAAAATGAAAAAATGTTCAACTGGGAAATGGGATAAAGCAACCAAAAAAGTAATCGGATGCGATTATGTTGAATGGATCAATGGCACGACTGAACCGCTTGATGAAGATTGTCCGCAGTGCGGGAAAAAACTTGTCCTTTTCACAACTGTTAATGGTAAAAAGATGAAAAAATGCTCAACTGCCGGATGGGATAAAGTTGCACGAAAACCAACCGGTTGCACATATGTTTATTGGCTCAAACCCAGCGAGTACCCAAGCAGTAATGAGAATAATGGAGAGGAGCTTCTTCCACCAGAACCCCAAGAATAATTTCGTGCTCCCACTTGTGTGCTCCCACTTGGAAAGTGGGAGTTCGTGTGATGCGGGAATTCGGAGTTCTCGCAAATCATTACTTACACAGGAACAGTGATTTCATGTTCAGGACTCGGAATTTTTTCACAGGAGTCATCATTGTGTTCAAGCCAAAAATGAGTCTCTTTTGAGGTTCCCCCTATTTTTCTTATCAAGTGGACCTCCTGCCCACTTGTCATTTCAATAGGTTTTGATGGGTCAACCCTAACTCCTACATTATCTTCCTCATCCCTGTATTTAACAACCCTAACTCTGACGGGTTTTTTGATTATTATTTTGCCTCTGGTGTTGTCAATATTAAGAAATACTAAAATTCTTGTAGGGTTAAGGTACGTAATAACCTCTGAGCTTCCGGGTTGGACCGACCTCTTACCACGAATTCTTTCTTCTCTATTCTTATACAAATAAAATTCTGCCTCTATAGTCATTACGACATTATATAAAAATTACAACGCAAGATCAAGCTAGGCCTCTGTGCTAAAAAACTTTTTTCTCTCTTCGCCGAAAAGTACAAACCAGCTTAGTGTCGCTGGCGCACCTAGTATTATCCAAAAGAATAATTCTTCAAGCGGGAATGAAGCTCCCAAAAAACTTACCCATCCAATAAATTTTCCCTCGCTGGGAAATTCCCACAATCTCAATTTGAGAGCAGTTATTTCTTTGTGTATTTCTCTGTAATTTTATAAATAACCAAAGAAAAATAAAAAACGATAATTACAAAAAGGTACTCCTCGATGGGGATTAAACCAATATACTGTCCTAGTATAAATTCTCTTCCAAAAATCCAATGTCCTCGACCAATCGCAAAATGATCCCACAATATTCCAACAATAAAAATGACGGCATAGAAAATAAATAGATGATATTTTGACTTAAAGATTGTAATTTTGAATCGATAATGCAGAAATACAGTTACCAAAAGCAAAAGCAACAAAATAAGTGCATATTCTGGCATATGGCTATTTAAACCGTATTCTCTGTCTTACCCTGAAAAAAAGAAGAAATATTGCTAACTGTTATATGAAGAATTTGCATTAGCGCCTCGTTACTATTAAACGCATTATGCGAGGTATAAATAACATCGTCTCTATCTAACAATACGTGATTGAGAAGCTGGGCTTTAATATCGCATTTTTTCAAAAATTCTTCGGTTAAAAGCTCGCGTTCTTCCTTAAGGCTACACTCTTCTTCCAACACATCAAGTCCAGCGGATTTAAGAATACCTGTTTCTAAACCCTCGAGAATTGCCAGAGTTTCAACCAGAGGGCCTCTGGCAGTATTAATAAGAACACTTCCCTTTTTAAATTTTTTTATATTCTCCATATTTATTAGGTGATGTGTTTCTGGAGTGTGAGGAACATGAAGGGTAATGATATCGGACGAACTCACAAGTTCATCAAAAGAAACATAGCGAACATTTTCCTGAGATTTCTCGCTTGGAGGATGCTTTGTATCAACCAACACTTTCATTTCGAAGGAAAGCGCAATCTTTATGACTTTTTTCCCAATATTTCCTGCTCCTACTATCCCGATGGTTTTGCCTGCAAGGTCAAATCCGCGCAGTCCTTCAAGGCTAAAATGACCGCGCCTGCTTTGATCAATTGTTGGAATAAGCTTTCTGCTGATTGCCAAAATCAAGGCAAACGTGTGTTGAGCCACCGTGTGAGCTCCGTAATTAGGAACATTTGTAACAACAATTCCTTTTTCTTTGCAAAATGATAGATCTATATGGTCAAATCCTGTAGATCGTGTAGCAATAAGTTTGAGGTTTGTGAATTTCGAAAGTGTTGCTGCATCGAGGTTTGAATATATAAATGTGGAAATAACTGATGCGTTAAAAAGATCGCTTGTGTTCTGCTCATGGGCTTTATTAATAGTAAATAAAATCTTTTTGTCCGGAAAGGACTTTTGAATAAAATCTTTTTCCCACTCTTCAATCTCGAAAAAAACAATAGTATCCATATTGGGATTATATCAAGAAATAAGTTGCAGTGTATTATGTTTGAGGATTATTGCTTTTTTACCGCAACTACCACCTTACCACGGGAGTGGGCATTTTCGAGGTATTCAAACGCCTCTTTTGTATTATCAAGAGGAAATACTTTATCTATTTGTGTTTTTATTACGCCCTTTTCAACCAGCTCTGTTAAACGAGTTAACGTTTCATTATTGACACGTGTGTTTTGTCCAATTGCGGTAATATTATATTCTTTGGCAAGCTCTGGATTTGGCGCCCCAAGCATTGAGACAATAATCCCATTTTTTTTTAGTACTTTGAATGATTTATTTGTAGTTTCCCCTCCTACGGTATCAAATACAGCATCAAAGTCTTTCAATAATTCCTCAAACTTTTGATTTTTGTAATCAATTACCTCATCTGCTCCGAGTCCTTTTGCAAACTCCACATTTTCTGTACCGACAGTTGTTGCGACATACGCACCTAAATATTTAGCAAGTTGTATTGCAGTGCTTCCAATACCGCCTGACCCGCCATGAATAAGAATTCTATCACCGCTTTTTAATTTAATATATTCTTCTAAAGCTTGTATTGTGCTTGCTCCAACAAGAGGCAAAGATGCCGCCTCGAGGTGATTTACACTCTTTGGTTTATATGCAATACTTGCAACTTTTGACATGGCAAATTCCGCAAATGCTCCTGATCCGCCATTTACGATTAACGCCTGACCATATATTTCGTCTTCAATTTTAAATTCAGAAACTCCCTCCCCAATCGCTACTATGACCCCTGAGAAATCCCCTCCCAAAGTTACAGGAAACTGCAAATGTATCATCTCTTTCATGTACCCCAAGCGAAGTTTATAGTCAAAAGGATTTAGGCTTGCCGCATAAACCTCAATCAGTACTTGCCCTGATCCAGCCGAAGGATTCGGAGCGTTTTGGTTAATTTCTAAAACCTCTGGTCCACCGTATTTATTATATTGCGCAGCTTTCATATAACTAAATTTATTTTACTCTTTATATTTTATTTTGTAAATAACTCTTTTGGAGATTTCGGGAAAACTGTTCGATTGCGTAGCGAAGCATTTTTCCCCGTCTTAAAAAACCCCTGATAAATCTTAGCTTTCTGAGGATTGCCAAGTTCTTCTAATTCTTCTCTTAACTTCTTAATCATTTATTAATTTATAGTTGATTTAAAACGATGAACATAAAGGCTGCCCGCTCAGAATTCGAAAAAGCAGTCTTCTACAACGTAAATCTCAAATCCGCCCAAGAAGCACTAACCCCCTTGAGCAATTGAACAATTTAATATGCTACACTGGATTTATGGATTTAGGCCGGAAGGTTATTTACTACATCTCCCCTTCTGGGGATAATCCTGTCAGCGATTTCTTGGATACACTTGAGCATAATTCACAAAGTAAAATACTAAGAGTTCTCCATAACATTCAGGAATATGGATTAGATTCTGTAATTCCGCATATCAAAAAGTTAACTGGAACTCCGTTCTGGGAGATTCGCATCTTGGGTCAAAATAGTATTAGAATCATCTATGTTGTACCCGCAAAATTTCAAGTCGTTGTTTTACATGGATTCAAAAAGAAAACCCAAAAAACACCTTTAAAAGAACTGGAGATCGCCTCCAGAAGATACAATGAATATATTTTAAGGAATAAAAATTAGCTTGACATTTTATATCGTATAAGATATAATCAAAATGTTATGAAAATATATACATTACAGGATGATCTTAGGGAGAGGCTAAAAGATCCCAAATTTAAAAAAGCTTGGGAGGAATCCGAAGCTGAATATCAAATTAGCAGAACTCTTATTGCAGCCAGAATTAAAAGAAAAATCTCACAGCAAGAACTTGCTAAAGAAGCTAATACTACTCAGGCTGTTATTTCCAGATTAGAAAATATGACAGCCAATCCTTCAGTGGGGCTTTTACAAAAAATCGCCCAGGCCTTAAATTTAAAAGTCAAAATCCTATTTGAATAATTCCTTCTCGGCCTAAAATATTCTTCTGAATTTAGGACACCCACCCCCAAAAACTCTAAGGAGCTGTTTCTATTTTTAATTTTTTATCAAAAACAAAGCTGTCAGATAGCGGTATAATAATTCTAGTAGTATTACTAAGATAAATAATTAAGCATAAAAGCAAAATACCATAACGATTTTTTCCATTGCCCTCAAAAAAACCTTTATCAAGTTTTACTATAGCCATACCTATTATCCATACTCTCTCCCTTAATGGTTTTGACAGAATCTTTTTTAGATAAGGCTTAAATTCTTTTCTAATTCGACCTGGGGGCATAGTCAGTGGGCTACCAAGTATTATCTCTGTAAAACATTTAACAAAGTTTAACCAACGGTCATTTTTCACAGTGAGACTATCTTTTAATCTGAACTTTTTAAATAATTTTTTAATTTCTTTTTTAAGCTCTACGAAGGAGACAATCTTCGTAACCTCCTCAATTATCAAATCATTATTAGATACTCTTTGTAGATCGTAAATAAGACTATTCACTTTTGATAACACCTTCGCTGCATGCAAAGATCGGTCGATTGTCGTATGAGCGGACCAATCACAAAAAAATTTTAAAGTAACGAAATTTTTCTGTTCGCTATCCGAAAGACCTTCAGTAAGCTTTCTCATTAACAACATTAAATAAGAAACATCGCTTTCGGTTAGCGTAAGAATCAGAATTGATTCAATTTTTTCCTTAATATGAGATTCCATAGATAATTTCGTAAGTAAATTTTAGGATTTTTGTACGGCAAATAACAGATTAATCTACCGCTTAATTGACAACGTTTTGTGGTTTGCCTTTTAGAAAGGCGTCTATGTTTTCGATAAATATTCTTTTTCTATTTTCTGCTGCTTCTTTGGAGACATAAGCAATTGGTGGATAAATTACGCATTTTTTATATTTTGAAAGTGTTTTTAGGTCTTTTTCGGACATTTCGTCAGAATGATCCAAAATAAAAGTAATATCTTCCTTTTTAAGTCTTCTCTCCAGTCCCTCAATATCAACTAACTCCATTGGCGCTGTATTTATGATAACAGCTCCACTTTTAACCATCTTAAATCTATTTTTGTCAAATATTTTTTCTGTTTCTTTGGCTTGAGCAAGATTAATTGACAGATAATCTGCTTCTCGAATCAGTTTATCTAACGTTTCATATTTAATACCTTTTTTCTCATAGTTCCTTTTTCTATTTTTTGACCAATATTTTACATTTGCTCCAAAACCTAGAGCTATTTTTGCAACTCTTTTCCCAATTGTTCCCAAACCAATAACGCCAAAGATTTTATCCTTTATTTCATTTGCAGATATACCAATTTCTGAATAATTACCAGATCTTCCTCTTACTTTTCCTTCTTCCAAACCTCTTGATTGTTCTAAAATTGCGGCAAAGATAAATTCAGCAACAGATTCTGTGCTATATCCTTTAGGTTGGAAACAATTATTTTTTTCTTTTTTGCATAAACAGTATCGATTTTCCCAAAAGCTGTTGCCATGACTCCAATGTATTTTAGGTTATGTGCGGCATCTATTTCTTCTTTGCCAACAACTGTTCCGAAATTTACAAGTACGCAATCTGTATCTGCTAGTTCCTGTTTTAATGTTGGACTGTCTTTTGGAACGAAGATGATCTTGCTTGTAAAGCTTTCTATTCTCTTCCAAGAATTGGGATCTAAGTTTTTAGCTCTATCGATATTGTAGACAAGAATCTTTTTAAATTTCATGAGGCGATTATAGCAAATATGGAAAATTGTTGCATTGTTCAAGCGAATTTTGAGACTTTTACAAAGTTTAAATTTCTTCCTTTTTAAATCAGAGTTCATAGGACTACCCCTTTCAAACTTTTTATAAATCCTTCGTAAGGGGATCCGTGATACTTTCTTAACTGGTATGTAAGATTATTACAGTCGCGACAGAAATACCGATGTATCTCAGCCTACTCAGAGGGAATTGCTTTAACAATAAGTCTTTTGTCGTCAAAAAATCCCGAGCAAGTAAAAAGTGTAAGAATTTCTGAGTTGGTTGGCGCGACGGTTGTAATATCGTTTGGGTAAACAGATACGATTTCAGAAACCCTATATTTGTACCAGCGATTATTGGTCAAAATATAAACTGCGTCATCCTTTTTGATGTTGCGAAGTCCTAAAAATAATCCTTCTCTTGCATGGGCAAATACAACCACATTACCATTCTCCCCTGGATTTGCACTACCCTCCCCATGCGAAGCTAAAGTTTCCGACACTTCCCAATATCCATTTTTAATTTCCGAGGGCGCAACTGATAAATCTATATTTAGTCTTGGTATGACTACGCTTTTAATATCTGATTCCTTTGTCTCCTTTTTAAAAGCTCTGTCTGCCATAATCGGCTCTTTTGCTAAATTATTGGTTTGAATTGTTGGAGGTTTATATAGAAATGCAAACCACGCAAACCCTATTAGAATAAAAATAACACCCAAAAATGTAGTGAGACGGGAGGATTTTTTCCTTTGTTTTTTAAGCTTTACCACGTTTTCCTATGAGGCTAACTCCGAATAAAATGGATATAAATCCCGGTATTAATTTAAACAAAGAAATCTCTCCGCTCGCCGCAGCCAGTCCTAAGACAGCTGGACCTTGGGGAGCTCCTGCTCCTCCACCATCGCCATCTCCACCGTCGCCTCCTATATTTCCACCATCCCCTGAAGGAGTTGGGGTTGGACTACTTATTGGTCCTCCTATTTGTTGGGCTGGAGTAGGTGATGGTTTTGGTGTTGGAGTTGGACAATTTTTGCAATTAATATTACTGACATTATTGTTAAACTGATTGTTTATGTTGACGTTTGTAGTTGCGTCTCCAGTCGTAACGCTTCCACCGCCTACACCGCTTTCTATTGAGTTGCCTCCGGTATCTGAGCTTGCATTAACACTATTGTTAACATTCGAAGAGTTGGATTGGTTAACTGTATTTGATTCTGTCTGGTTTATATTTATGGAATTATTTGAACCTGATGCATTTCCTGAAACCTCTAAACTCTGACTATAAACTTTCCCTGCAATTAAAACAAGAAAAATAAGGAGGGTTGAAACTATGAAAGATTTAATTACAGTCTGAGTAACCATTTATTTAAAAAAACAACTGCTTTTTAGGCAGTTGTCTTATGGACTGCGATTTTATCCCAAAGATTTTGAGTTGTCAATATCCTAGAGTAAGTATTACCACATCGTCATATCTATTCCGATCCCATATCGGAATCCTATTGACGATCCGGTATTTTACTCCTATCTAAGTATGCCCTTCGAAGATTTTCCGGAAATCTTTCGATTGCGTAGCGAAGCATTTTCCCCCCGTCTTAAAAAATCGCTGATATATTTTCGCTTTCTTCGGATCTGCGAGTTTCTTTACGTCTTTTCTTAATTTATTTATCATTAATTGTGTGCTCTAATATAGTAAGTCCTGATTTTGTCATTTTTCCCTCTTTAATAAGTTTTCTTACTCTTTCTTTATTCGTCTTTGACCATTGGCTTTTTGGTTTTCGAGCAGTAAACCGTTGCGCAAATCTCTCATGGTCAATTCCTTTTTCAATACTATCTATCCAGCCAAAACAAAGTGCCTCTTCTACAGCGTCGTTGTAAGAAATTCTTGGTTTACCAGAGTCTTTGCGATAAAAAACCAGCCAAATCTCTTTTTCTTTATCATGAAATTTTTCTAACCATTTTCTCCATTCTTCTCTTTTTGTAACATATAACGTCTTTCCTATTTTCATATTTTAATTTGTTAAATGTCTTCAATATAATATCTGACTTCGTCTTTTTCTGGATCAATAAGATTATAAAGATATGCTATGTCTTCATCTTTATGTCTAATGCAGCCCGAGCTTCCAGGGTCTTCATTTGAAAGTTTTTGCTCGTCTCCATTTATCCCATGCAATCCAAAATGTCCAGGGATTTGCCAGTTACACTCTCCACTACATTCATTATAGGGTGTTGGGCCAAAAGGATAATCGTCTGTTGCCGGAACATCAAGAGTTAAAAAATATGGCGCTGTTTCCGGATTTTCTTCTGACGATTCTTTATTTGTGATAATCCAATACTCTTTTCCTAAAAGATTTGGCAAAGGAGTCGGGCTTTGTCCCGGAACTCCTGTTTTTACAGTAAATGTTTTTACCAATGTACTTTTGTCTTTTTGACCATGTAATCCGGAATATAAAAACTCAACATTTGATTTCCTATGCAAGAGTAACCAATAAGAGGATTGCATATTTGATGCCAATACGTTTTGCGAAGAGTCTAAAACCACTTGCCTATCCCTGTTGTAAAGAAAAATGCTAAGTAAATAAATTAAAACCAGAAGAATAAATATTTTCCGCATACTAAGTATTTTATACCACATGCTCAACTTTAATCAATCAAGAATAAATACCAATTATACCCAAAACCATCACAATTTGCGCAATTGCGAAATTTGTGATGCTTTCGAATCTAATTCCTAGGCCTGTCCGCCTTTGGAGGATGCAAACGGCAAATACCCCGAGGGTATAATCGGGAAAATGTTTATTCTGTTATGGTGAAGTTGACTTCATTGCTATTCTTTCCCCATGCAGTTACATAAACTTTATAAACTCCTGGTGTTGCTTCTACTTTTTTGCATGATGATCTAATCCCCGAGTAGCGGCCGGTTTCATAGCCTGATTCGCAGTAAGATTGTACAGTTATTCGCATAAGTTTTCCGCGCTCCTCTTCTGTATATCCATATGAACTGTGCCATAACCCTCCAAAAAGTGGAATCTTTGCTCCATCACTTCTCACAAATATAGCGTCAAGGTCGCCCTCAAATCCAGCAAGGTTACACCCTATAATTTCAATTTTTGTACCTTTAGGACCAAAATTTGCTGAAATCGAAGTGATAATTGGTACGCCGTCCGGCTCATTTATGCAAGAAGTCTTTAATTTCTTTTTCTCCACGAAGCGAAATGTCGCGAGGATTTTGTCAAATATTGTTTCATCAGTTGTAGCAGGAACAGGTACACTTATCCAATATATAACTTTACTATTCTTTGGCTGTAAAATAATAGTTTGTTCCCAACTGGATGCTCCTAATTTGTTGATATATTTTTTAGTTGCGATATCTGCGACAGTAACCTGCTGACTACCAACAGCTGCTTTTTCCTGTTCTGCGATAATTTCTTGATATGTTAGCGCTCTGTTTAAACTTTGACTATATCGAGTGCCTTCCCGAATTGTAAAGTTTGAAGATGGGAATAAATATTCTTTAGTAGTTGATTGTTGATTGACTATAGGAGTTGGCCATGCTGGGGGATATTTCAATGAGAAAGTAGAACTTTCGTATATCTTCCAGTTTGCAGTTTCATCGGGCGCTACAGTTGGACAGGGGGCAAATTCACAGCTGGGTGGAACTCTACCAACGCTTGATCCATCAGGGCAAAGCAATGCGTCTAGCGTGCATGCAACGTTTTGAGGTGAAGCGCTCTTTCTCGCTCCCAAGAAATATCCTCCCACACCAACTGCTGCGATAAGAAGAACAAGAAGAATAATAAATGTTTTTGAGAAATGATTGGAAGGCTGCGAGACTAATGGCTGTTGGTTGGGATTAGCAGAATTATTCTCCATTACAAACATTGTTTCATAGAGAAAGCGGTTTGTCAATCCGAATCTAGAATCCATTTCATGACCCGTCACTCTGGTCGAAAATCCAGAGTCTCTAAACGCTTGGAGATTCTGGAGTCGCTACGCTCCCCAGAATGACGCAAATAGGTAGGTTTTTATCTGAGCAAATCTGATAAAATACTACGATGAGAAAGGTTATTTTGTTATTTACTGGTTTGATTGTAATTTCAGCAATTGCCATAACAGCTTTTGTGATGACAAAACCATCAAATACTTTAGTATCTTTTTCCCCTACTCCTACTCCCTCCGGGGCAGAGCCCCTCTGGGGCGGCGCCCCAACCCCTCAACTCATTCTTGAACAACCGACAATAAATAAGCTTTTAAACAACGACTATCATATATTTCAAACTTTCAACAATTGCGGGCCGGCAGCTCTATCTATGGCTCTTTCGTATTTTGGAATCAATAAATCTCAACAAGAATTAGGAAACGATCTTAGGCCATATCAAGTTCCAAATGGTGATAACGATGATAAATCCGTAACTCTTGAGGAATTGGCGGAAAAATCAAAGGAATATGGACTTACAGCCTATCATCGCCCAAATGGAAAAATTGAATTGATAAAACTTTTTATTACCTACGACATCCCGATTATTGCAAGGACTTTAACCAAGTTAAATGAAGATACTGGACACTACAGAATAGTTAAGGGATACGACGATCAAACGCAAGAGATTATCCAAGATGACTCTCTTCAAAATAAAAACTTGAGGTTTTCATATGATGATTTTAGCGAACTTTGGAATAGGTTTAATTATGAATATTTAGTTTTGGTTCCGCAAGATAAAGTAGAGATTGCCAAAGCAATTTTAGGAGAAGACAGCGATGAAAAAACCGCATGGAAAAAAGGTGTTCAAAAAGCGGAAAAGGAAATTAATACAAGCCCTAATAATATTTACACAATATTTAATTTATCTGTCGCATTTTACAATATCGGTGAGTATCAAAAATCCGTCGAAGAATTTGAAAAGGTCGAACATCTTCTTCCCTTCCGAACGCTTTGGTATCAGATAGAACCAATTCTATCTTTCTATGAACTGGGGAATTACGATCGTGTTTTTGAAATAACTGATCGAGTCTTGAACTATTACAATCACGCATTCTCAGAACTTTATGTATTAAGAGGAAATATTTACAAAAATCAGGGAAATATAGATGCCGCGCGCTCCGAATTCGAAAAAGCAGTTTTCTATTTCGAACCTAGGGATTTAAATAGCTGATTTTACGCTTCGGCTAAGCTCAGTGCAAGGGACTTTTGGGGAGGAATTGCCAGATGAAGTGGCATTAGAATCTTAGTTGAGGTATTTGTCGAAAAATTCAACTGACCTTTGCATGGCAGTGCCAAAATTTGATGTAATATCGTGGTCGTCTCCTGGATATGTAAATAGCTCAACGTCTTTACCTGCCAATTTCAATTGCTCATTGAGTTTTCTAGAAAATGCTACTGGAACCGAACTATCTAACTCTCCATGATGAAGCTGTATTGGGCCAGAAATGTCAGCAAGATATGAATTTGCAGAAATTGAGTTCCAAAACTCTGGGTTTTCTTCCGGTTCTCCATATTGGTCTATTAAACTTTGTCTCCATCGCCTTGCTCCACTTGGTAAGGGAGGAGGAGTTGAACTTCCTCTTCTCCAATTTCTCAACAAATCAGTATATGATACGACAACCCCTCCCCAAATTACGCCTGCTTTTACGTCGCGACTTGCAACCATATTGCGAAGTGTAATAAATCCGCCCATTGAATGCCCCCACATTCCGATCCGATTTGGATCGACGTCTTTAAATTTTTTGAGCGAAGAAACTGCATTTAAAACATCTATAGTATATCCGTTTGAACCGTATCCGCCGACAGCCTCTCCTTCGGAATTACCATGTCCTCGGTAATCCGGACGCAAAAGTACGTATCCGTTTCTTGAAAATCCATCGGTGTATGATATATATCGCTCAGTCGTTCTGTATTGCGAAGGAAGAATATATCCATGGTTAAAGATAATTGCTGGCCAGCCGTCATCTGGCGCGATACCATTTGGGACAGTCAAAAGAGCGTAAATTTTAAGTCCTACTGATTTGTATGACACGATGTACCGTTGATAATTGGAGCCAGGAGTTAGAGTCTGTTCAGTAATAATTTCACTCCCCGAATACTCGCCTCTTCGCAAACTCTCAATTGTTAAAGGGTGAAGACTATTTTCTGCCCCACCTTCATCCCCTGGCATGTTTAACTGACTCTCAACATTTTCTGAAGTTTCGTTTGTTTTCTTTGTTTCCTTAGAAAACAAAAGAGAATAAATTGCATAACTAGCAATAAAGAAAATTACGCTAATTATAATTATTTTTAACGTGTTCATATAATGAAATACCAGAAAAATCTCAAGCAAATGCATGAGATTTTTCCGAAAAACATTCTTCAAAACCCTTTAGGCAACTGGTGCTCCAGTTGGTGGCATAGATGGTGGCACGCTTGGTGCCGCTGGCGGCGGGACTGATGGCATTGGCGTTGGCGGCGCCATTTCTCCGGTCTCACCCTCAACCGTTGCTTGTTCTATGTTCATCTGAACTTGCTCCATTGATGGCACAGGTTGTCCTGCGTGTTTTTCTGCAAAATGTTTTTGTACCTCATCAGGAGTCATCATTCCTTTAAATTTTGTAACTGCTTCATCTCTACTTCCTGCATCGCATGTAAAAACATGTCCGCAAGTGCATTTCATTGAATACTTCATCATATAATTTCACCTCCCTCTTGCCCGCCGACCAAGCGCTCCCCGATTTAATCGGGGTAAGCTTAGGCGGGTCTTGTAAATTTTTCCTATTTAACTAGCATATCATTTTTCTACTTTAAATCAAGTGGGTAAATTCACAAAATCCTCTCCTTCTTCAGATTCCTCAAATAAATTATTGTTAAATTGCTTCATTGCTATATTGCTTTTGAGGCGACACCTCCGAAGATAATTCTTTGAACAATAACACGCAATAGGTAAAATCATTGCCTACTTTACGTGCTCCCACTTGCCAAGTGGGAGCCTCAAATGGAGACGCCCAACTCTTTGACCAAATCCTCTCCACCTTCAGATTCACCCCGTAGAGCACTCGCCGTTCGCAAGGTCTACGTCCTTGCCTCATGGCATCGTGTCTACGGGGCAAGCCGACAATCAATAATGTTTGCGATTAGGATTATACCCTCGGGGTGGTTTACGTTGACACCTGCGAATCTAGCCTTGCAAGGTTAGCCTTGCAAGGTGAGACCTTGCGAAGCTAGACCTTGCGAAGCTACCTTGCGAAGCTAAATAAAGTACAAAAAGCGAGATCCTGAAACAAGTTCAGGATGACAATGGAAAGGTCTGAATGACATCGTGAAAGCAATATTGTACAATAATAATATGTCAAGGAAGTTTTTACAATTATTAATACTGTTTACCCTTCTTATTATCGTAAGTCTTATTCTTATTAATATTTCTTTTAAAAGTAAACGGCAGACCATAACAAATTCTCCCATAACAAATCCCCCAATAACCCAAGAAGAAAAAAATATTAAAGACATTCCTCTTTTAACAACAATTGCAGAGAATTTAGAAGTTCCATGGGCAATAGTTTTTTTACCGGATAAAAGTATATTATTTACTGAACGTCCAGGACGAGTAAGATTGATCGACAATAACGGCAACTTAAACCCCTCCCCTATTGCTCAAATTGAAGATGTTAAACAAATTGGTGAAGGCGGTCTTCATGGAATAGCCCTTCACCCTGATTTTCCAAATAATCATTTTGTCTATATTTATTATACGTATGGACAAAATATTATTGGTACGCAAAACAGAGTTGTGCGGTTTACATATGAAAAAGGAACGTTTAAAGAAAAAAATATAATTGTTGATTCGATTCCTGGTGCTTTATTTCACGATGGCGGACGAATAAAATTTGGTCATGATAAAATGTTGTATATTACAACCGGGGATGCTCAGAATCCATCGTTAGCACAAGACATCAACTCTTTGGCAGGGAAAATATTACGTGTTGCAGATTCTGGAAAACCCTCATTGGGCAATCCATTTAACAATTTTGTTTATTCATATGGACACCGCAATCCACAGGGAATTACTTGGGATAAGGACGGAAGAATTTGGGAAACAGAACATGGCTCAAGTGCAACAGATGAGTTAAATTTGATTCAAATTGGCAAAAATTACGGTTGGCCGACTATTAGAGGTGAGCAAAGACAAGTTGGATTAGAGTCTCCGTTCTTACAAAGTGGCAGTGATACCTGGGCTCCAGGTGGTGCAGCCTATTTAAACGGGTCAATATTTTTCGCAGGACTGCGAGGACAAGCCTTATATGAGGCGGTTATAAATAATGATCAGGTAACTGAACTAAAAACTCACTTTAAAAACGGGCTTGGCAGAATCAGAGAGGTTATTGTTGGCCCGGACAATATGTTATACATCACAACTTCCAACCGCGACGGCCGTGGTAATCCAAATGCTAATGATGACAAAATAATCAGAGTGAACCCGACAAAACTTTAAAAATTGCATTATGTAGGACTTACGCAAAAAGTTATTGTTCGAGCCTGTCGAGAACTAAAACTTCTCGACTCGCTACGCTCGCTCGAAGAATAAATGCGTAAGCACTGATTATGAGAAAAACATATGGATTAATAGCAGTAGGATTTTTGATAGTTATTGTTTTATTGTTGATCAAACTACTGGTTCTCAACCAAACTCAGCCTGCAAAAGTTTCTGTTTCCCAATCGCCCTCCCCTACTTTGAAAGTACCAAAAACTGTTGATTACAAAGCTCGATTCGCAATTTATACAAATGGATTAAAGCGAGTTTTTACTAATTCCATGTACCATAATC
>Ga0213870_1000417_pt1 | contig 20532 bp, 18 predicted proteins | sample WICALVC2017_Meta_FD_160119 | JGI IMG/M metagenome (GOLD analysis project Ga0213870, IMG submission 160119) | Freshwater microbial communities from subterranean cave lake in Wind Cave National Park, South Dakota, United States - WICALVC2017 | ecosystem: Environmental > Aquatic > Deep subsurface >... | reverse complement strand
GAACACATCCCTTCCAGCCGTATAGCATTTGACCTCTTTCAATTTCCCGTGTTTGGTTGATTTAGAAAATGCTTCTGATAAAAATTCGAATCCTTCATCACTTTCGACCCATCTAATCAATTTAACTGCATCCTTCGCTCCTTTCGTTCTTAGAATCAAACTTCTTGTCATCCCGTCTTTGATTATTGTAGTATTAACACCGCCATTGGCATTAAACACACCAATGCCTCTAGACATCCCAGCAACCAATCTCCCTTCTGTTGTAGCCAGCAAAATCGGATAAATGCCGTTAGCATAATTTCCATTTATTTTCAACTCCCCAGCGCAACCTAATGGCACTTGTATTGCGCCTATAGGATTTTCTATATTCCTGTTTATCGAATCGGCAAAATCTATTGTGCTCTTGGAAACATTCTCCAATTTAATTCCATATTTATTTTCAAGATACGTTCTTCTGATATTCGCCGCTTTATTGCTGTCATTCAGAACATCCTCTACCTCATGCAGCTTTAGTTCCCCTTTGTTCAATTGCTCAATAATTTTTTCCCCATCCATGTCAATCACGAGTGAAAAATAGAATTTAGAATTTAGCCGCCTTTTCAATCCCTATCAAAACTTTCTTGATGTCAGGCAAGTACAGCTTTTCCATTTTGTATAATGGATATGGGACATCATAACCCGTAACTCTTACCACAGGTGCTTCCAGCGAAAGCATCGCCTTCTCGTTTATCAACGCAGCAATCTCCGCACCGATCCCGCATCTTCTAGGCCCTTCATGAACAACTATAGCCCTGCCAGTCTTCTTCACAGAATTCAAAATCGCATCTATGTCCAACGGCGATAATGTCCGCAAATCTATAACTTCGCAATCAATCCCCTTTGCCTTGGCCTCTTCAGCAGCCTTCAGTGCGACATGTGCCATCACACCATAGGAAAATATCGAAACATCATTCCCTTCTTTCATGATTTTAGCTTTGCCTAGCGGAATTGTATATTCTTCTTCCGGAACTTCTTCCTTGTAAGCACGATAGAGTTTCATCGCTTCCAGGAAAATCACCGGATCATTATCCCTTATCGCAGATGCCAACAGGCCTTTCGCATCATATGGTGTTGACGGTATGGCGACTTTCAATCCCGGCGTATGGACAAACAATGCCTCTGTCCCTTCCGAATGCAATTCCAATGCATGTATGCCTCCAAAGTGAGGGGATCTAAGAACCATAGGACACGTATATCTTCCGCGGGATCTTGTCCTAATTCTTGCGGCATGGGAATACAAATGTTCCATCGCAGCAAAAATAAATCCGCTGAATTGTATTTCAGCAACAGGCCTCAATCCATACGCAGCCATGCCAACTGCAGTGGAAACAATTCCCAATTCAGATAATGGCGTATCGAAAACTCTCCTTTCACTAAACTGTTGTTGCAGCCCTTCCGTAGCTCTAAACACACCCCCCACTTTCCCAACATCTTCACCAAAAACCACAACATTGCCATCCCTCTCCATCTCCTGCTTCAGTGCAAGGTTGATTGACTGTATCATGTTTAGCATCATGGAAAACTCCCCTCTATCTTTTCTACCTTGTTTGTCAACTCAGGTTCTTTCCCATCGTAGGCCTTCTTCAGCTCTTCCAACTCTTCCTTCAAGAACCACGGCATTTCAGCGAATGTGTGCTTGAACAAATCTTCAAATGACGGTGGTTTTGCATTCTCCGCCTCTTTTATCGCAGCATTAATCGTTTCCTCACATTCCCTTATTAATTTATCCTCATCCCCTTTAGACCACAATCCACTCTTCTCCAGGAACAATCGCAATCTGTCAATAGGATCCCTCTTCTTCCAGAATTCAACTTCCTCTTGTGTTCTGTATTTCTTCGCATCATCTGCAGTGCTGTGGTCTGACAGCCTGTATGTAACGCATTCTATTAGCGTAGGCCCATCACCGTTCTTAGCCTTCTCCAGCGCTTCTTTAGTCACTTTGTATACAGCAAAAATATCATTCCCATCAACCTGTATCCCCTCAAATCCATATGCTACAGCTTTTTGTGCAATCGTTTCGCTTGCAGTCTGCCTGCTCCTGGGAACTGATATGGCCCATTGGTTATTTTGACATAAGAAAACCATTGGAAGCTTGAACAGTCCAGCGAAATTCATAGCCTCATGGAAATCTCCCCTGGAAGTTGCACCATCACCAAAGAATGCAAGCGATGCAACCTTGTCACCTTTTATCTTCGCACCGAATGCCACGCCAGCCGCATGGGGTATCTGCGTGCTTACAGGAATTGCAACAGGAAAGTTGTTTCCATTTGCTGCATCACCAGCCCATCTCTCATCCCCCATCCAATATGTAAATATGTTCTTCAACGGAACTTTCCTAGCAATCATCGCAGCGCTTTCCCTGTAAGATGGAAACATCCAATCGCTATCATCCATTGCAAAAGAGCTTGCAACCTGTGACGCTTCCTGACCGCGGATAGTGACATAAGGTCCTATTCTGCCCTGCCTCTGCAGCTTCACTGCTATGTCATCAAAAATTTTACACAACACCATAGTCTTGTACATCTCAACAATCTGCTGATTCGATAATTTCGGCATCGGACTTCCATTTAATGTTCCGTCCTCCATCAATATCTGTACAGTCGGAACAAAAGTCTTGCTTATCTTGTGTATAGGCTCCATGGTTAATTCTTCCCGTTTAATAGTGGTCTGAACTTAAACCCGTAGCTTATCAATCCAGTGCTGTCTTCTGTAATTTTTCTGAATATAGCCTCTACAGGCATTCCTATTCTGACGTCCTTTTCATTGCAGTCAACTATCTGTGCTGTCAATTTTGCACCTTCCTTTAGTTTGATGATAGCAATGACGTAAGGCGCTAATGCAGAATGTTCTTCTGGCGGTACATTTACTAAACTATAACTGACAACCTCACCATTGCCGCTAAACTTAAAATCAGTGGTTTCCATCGGCGGATTGCAATAAGAACAAATCATCCTCGGAGAAAAAAATACGCTGCTGCAATTTGTACATTTCTTCCCAACTAAATTGTACCTGTTCTTCAATCTTCTCCATGTGAACGGTGTTATATTCTCCATCTTATCTCCTCAATATATGAACCACAGCTGTGGCACCAGAACCGCCAACGTTATGTGCCAAGCCAACATCAACATTCGAAACCTGCCTTGCACCCGCTTCATTCCTTAGTTGCATTGCCAGTTCAACAATCTGCTTAACTCCTGTAGCGCCAACAGGATGGCCACATGCTTTTAAACCACCGGATGTGTTTATCGAAACTTTGGAGTTCAACTGCGTCTCTCCCTCTTCAACCGCTTTACCTCCATAACCTTTGTTGAAAAATCCCAAATCTTCCATCGCAAGTATTTCCGCAATCGAAAAACAATCATGAACCTCTGCAACTTTGATTTCACTTAGTTTGACATTCGCCTGTTTGCAAGCATTTTCCGCCGCTACTCTTGTAGCTTTCAATGACGTAAGGCTATCCCTGTCGTGGAGCGCTAATGTATCGCTGGCTTGTGCCGAGCCTGCAATCCACACAGGCGCATCTGTAATTTTTCTTGCTAAGTTCTCCGAAGCCAACACGATCGCTGCAGCGCCATCAGTGATAGGAGAGCAATCCAACAATTTCAGTGGCGATGCAACAACAGAGGAATTCAAGACAGCATCAACGGTTATTTGGTTCTGGAATTGTGCGAACTTGTTTTTGGATCCGTTTGAATGGTTTTTGACAGATACCATCGCCATCTGCTCCTCTTTAGTCCCAAAATCATGCATATGTCTTTTGGCCATCATTGCATACAAAGCAGGAAACGTCGCTCCATGAAAGACCTCCCATTCATAATCACCAGCTGTTCCTAAGGTTGTTGTAGCCTGCCCTATATGCACATCAGTCATCTTCTCAACGCCAACCACCAATGCCAAATCATAAGCGCCGGATGCTAACGACAGATAAGCCTGCCTTACTGCAACTCCGCCCGATGCGCAAGCAGCCTCAACCCTGACTGAGGGGATTGGGGTCATACCTAATTGATCAGCCACTAATGCACCAAGGTGTTCTTGGTTTGCAAACCTCCCACTAGACATAGAACCTGTAAATAAGCATTGAATCTGTTTCGGTTCAACGCCAGAATTGTTGATTGCTGCTACGGATGCTTCTGATACTAACTCTTTCAACCCAGCTTCCCATCTTTCTCCAAATTTCGATAATCCGTATCCAACTACTGCCACATGCCTCATGAAACCACCTTCAATTTTCCCATATGCCTTGCATAAGTTGCGTAATCGATGTAAAATTTCCTATCCAAATAATTCTTAACAGGAATAATTCTATCCCGTTTCTTCTCTATGTCATGCAAGACTTTGATACTGAACGCATCACTGCCTGCTCCAGAGCCATACGATACTACTAAAATTCTTTCGCCTGCCTTCGCTACATCCAAAACCGAAGCCAATCCAAGCATTGATGCGCCGGAATAAGTGTTACCCAATTTACCAACAAGCATGCCCTGCCTCAATTTCTCCACAGGAATGCCCAAGTCCTTGGCAGCCTTCACAGGGAATTTTCCGTTCGGTTGGTGGAATACAGCATAGTCAAAATACCCAGCGCTTCTACCGGTTTTTGAAAACAAGCCTCTTGCCGCAGAAATTACATGCTTGAAGTATGCAGGCTCGCCTGTGAATCTCGCCCCGTGTCTGGGAAATTCATGCAAGTTTCTCCTCCAAAAATCGGCTGTATCGGTTGTAAACGAATAGGTGTCCTCTATCTCAGCAACCATATTATCCCTGCCGATGATAAACGCAGCTCCGCCGGCGCTTGCCGTAAATTCCAATGCATCCCCCGGCATGCTCTGCGACGTGTCAGCGCCTATAGCCAAGCCATACTTGATCATCCTTGATTTAACCATCCCCATGCACATCTGGACAGCTACCGTCCCCGCTTTACAAGCAAACTCCGTATCTGCAGCCGTAGAGTTAACCGTCCCTCCTATAGCCTCACCAACCACCACGGCAGTAGGCTTTACTGCGTAAGGATGAGATTCAGAACCGGCAAAAATGGCTTCTATCTCCCTAGCATCAACACCAGCATGATATACGGCATTTCTCGCAGCCTCGACAGAAATGGTGATCGTATCCTCATCCAACGACGGAACAGACTTCTCCTCTATATCCAAACCACGCTTTATCTGCTCAGGATCCTTATTCCAAACCTTGGCTATCTCTTCCACTTTGATTCTGTATGGTGGTATGTAAGCGCCATAACCCACTATCCCAACTGTATTGCCCATTTTTGATCACTTATAACTAGCCAACCTGTTTACAGACACGGAAAAATTAGTGATGAATAGCTTATAAGCGCCTGTCCCATTAAAAGAGAATGATAAAGCATTTATATTTAGTTTTCCTACATTTTTATCGATAAGATTGTATAATATCGTGGTTAACGAGCTGGCGCAATTCGGTTTGAAGAAGAACCACATAAGGCTGGTAAACTTCTTCCTGCACCATATAGGCAGAGAATTGACAGCAAAGGATATATCAAAAGATGTGAAGATACCAGTCAGCAGGATTTACATCTATTTGAACGACCTGGTGAAGCTGAAGCTTGTTGATAGGAAATTCCACAGCAAAGCATTGTTTTCATTGACAGAACCGGAAAGCAGATTCAGAGATTTTTTACAGAGGAAGGACATGGAAGCGAAGGAATTGCAGAGGGCTATCTTGGATAGTTTGCGGGGATTATCGACACAAAGCTTTGTCGCAATAAAATCTTCGGAGGAATTCTACGAGACCGCATACCACATGGTTAAAGACATCAATAGAGTGAAAATTTTATCCCACAGCCCATTATTGCTTTTTGTGAATGAGAAGTTGGGATACTGGGGCGAGCAGTTGCTTGAGATGTATAAGAAAAGGATAGCAGCGAAAGAAATAGAGTTCTTCTACATTTTTGATAGAAATTTCTTGAAGGATAAAAATCTGAGGAAAAATAAAGATGTGGTTTCCAAGAATGTCGAGTGGTTGGGCAAGCATGAAAATGTAAAGTTGGGAGCAGTAGACGCACGCAACATTCTTACTATGGTTATAACTGAAAAGGGGGTTTTGATAGGGTTCTCAACCCCTGAAGAGAGAAAAATCATCAGAGGTCTGCTTGCAAGATCTAATGAAATGATACAATTCTTCAATAACGTTTACGATGAAGTGTTGACGAAGGCTGAAAAGGTTGATAATGAGATTATTTTCAAAAACATGTGAAACATATGATAACTGTATCAGCACCTGGAAAAGTACACTTGATTGGGGAGCATGCAGTAGTCTATGGAGAGCCAGCCATCATTGCGGCAATAGGAAAAAGATGCTATGTTGAGGCAGAGAAAAGTGATAAGGTAAAGATAACAAGCAGGGAGCTTAACAAAAGTGATTCATTTGAAATCGAAGATGTCCTATCATTCACCCAAGAAGTTTCAGAATTATGGGACAGATGTCATGAGAAGGGGAATTTCTCTGAATTGTTTTCGAAGATGAAACAAGATGGGCTTAATTATGCTAAAGTTGCTGTGGGCAAAACACTGAAGTCTATTGGAGTAAATGGCGGTGCAGATTTGAATATAAAGTCGGATATACCGTTTGGCTCTGGTGTTGGTTCGGGAGCAGCATTAGCGGTTTCTGTAGTAAAGGCAATTTCCGAATTGTATGGTAAAAAATTATCTGGCGATGAGATTAACAAGATAGCATTTGAGATGGAAAAGATTGCCCACGGGACTCCATCTGGAGGGGATAATGCAGCGTGTTGCTATGGCGGGTTAATCTGGTTTGAAACAAGAACTAACGAAAATACTATGCGTTCTTTGAAAGAAGACGTGCCTTATAAGTTAGAGAATTTCGTTCTTGTTTACATAAAAAAATCTGAAAGAAGTACTGGTGAAATGATTCAATTAGTTAGGAATCTAGAAGAAAATTACAGGAATCTAAGAATTAAAAATTTAGGTGAATTGACTTCTGAGATGTTGGATGCTTTGAAGGGCAAAAATTTCTTGAAGATGAAAGAAATCATAAATGAAACTCAAAAAAATCTTGCCGAACTTGGAACGTCAACTATGGAAATAGATGAGCTAGCTTTCGTGGTTAGAGAAATTGGAGGCGCTGCAAAACTTTGCGGTGCTGGTGGTGGAGGAATCGTACTTTGTTATCATGAAAACAAAAGTAAATTGATAGAAACTATAAGAAATATGAATTATAAGCCGATAGAGGTGCAACTTGGTGTGGATGGTGTTAGAGTAGAATCTTAACTTAAAAGCAAATCAAAATCCAACTTCTCCAAAAATCTATGACCAAATGTGTTTATCAATTTAAACGAAACATTTATCTGTGAATCCGACATGTTGAAAAGCAAATTCCTGTAGAATAGGCCTTTCTTAATTCCCGGCGCCAGTCTTTCTTTCCATCTCTCATCATACTCTTCCTTGAAGAATTTGTAACTGAATTTATTTCCCTCCAGAGCTTTATTGCAAGCATCAGCAGCAAATTGAGCACCAATCAAGCCATAAGTAATGCCCCCTCCGGATATGGGCTTCATCTGGCATGCCGCATCACCAACCAGCAAAATCCTGTCGCTGACAGTATCCTTCATCAAACCAAACCTGATTATTCCCGCAACATTTGGATTTGAGAATGATTTAACCCTTTTCCTCAAAAAATTTTGATAATATAGATTTGGATTCTTCTCAGCAGCAATGCCAACTCTTGCAACTTGTTCATTCTCAGGCACTATCCATCCAAAAAACTTCGGGCATAACTTGCCCCCAAACCACAATTCCACATTTTCAAAATCCCCCTCGGCAGTAGTCTGCAATCCCGAGAAGAAATTCTTAGGCATCTCCAGATTCGCCTGCTTTGCTACAGCTGAATTCCCGCCATCAGCCCCAACCAAAATCTTCGCATCATAAGTACCTTTATTGGTCTTGATGCTAACCATGCCATTATTGTACCAAAACCTTTCAAACGTCTCCGAAGTTCTTACATCCGCACCAGCCTCTACTGCAGAATTAAATAAGAATCTGTCCAGCCCAGGCCTGTCAAGAACATAAATCTGCTTTTTTGATTTTAACGTGAAAAAATTCCCATCAGGCGCATAAAAGTTCGCCATGTCAACACGATTCACAATTATCTCCTTCGGCAGCTTCACCATATCCGGTGTTCTCCAGCTAACCAGCCCAGTGCATTTGCAAGGCTCACCGATATCGCTATGTTCCTCAATCAACAAAACTTTATGTCCTTTTCTCGCAAGCAATTCAGCAGTCCTGCTTCCAGACAAGGCTCCGCCAATTACCGCAACATCATACATCATGCAATCAACTATTTTCCAAAATTGCGTTGCCTTCGGTTAAATTCTTTTATGCAATTAACCAAATCTTTTTTCGTAAAATCAGGCCACATCTTGTTTAGAAATATTAATTCTGCATAAGACGATTGCCAGAGCATGAAGTTTGACATCCTACTATATCCGCCAGTACGCACTATCAAATCAACTGGTATAGGAACCATGAGATTCTTTTCAACAACCTTCTCATTTATCTCTATCTTGCCAGCCTTGACAAAAACACTCGCTAATTTCTTCATGACATTCAAAAGCTCAAACTTGCCCCCATAGTTGATAAGCACATTGAATGCCTGCCTCTGATATTTGGCAGTCTTGCTCATTATATTCCCAATGAGATTAACCAACTCTTTAGGCAATTTTTCTATATCCCCAATAAATCTTACTTTCACCTGATATCTGTCCAGAATGCTCTCCTTCTTTTCCCACTTCTCCAAGAAATGCTGATACACTTTGAACAATTCCGTAATCTCTTTTTTCGATCTAACTCTCAAATTTTCTGTAGAGCCGACCCAAAGAGAAACATTCGGTATCCCCAACTCAATGCACCAATCAAAAAGGTTGTCTACTACCTCCCCGCCTTTCCAATGACCCTTCCATACAGGCATATCATGCAGTTTGCTCCATCGCCTATTTCCATCTGGAATTATTGCCAAATGATTTGGAACTTTGAATCCATTGTTCATAACTCACCTTGCCAATTATTTGTAAGTAAAATGCTAATAAAGTATATGAAACAATCTTTTATAAAGGTTTAAGCGGTTCGTGATTTATGTCGGTCGACAAGGATTTGGTTCATTTTTGTGTTGATTCTGCGCTGAAGAATGGTGCATCCTATTCCGAAGCGCGATTGGTGTCTACGGCAGAAGAGGGGTATATCCTGAAGAATGGCGTTCCTGAGAGTTCCATATTTGCCGAGAGCAGGGGAATCGGTATCAGGGTTATAGTTGATGGAGCTTTGGGCTTTCTTGCAATAAACAAATTCGGCAAAAAAGAAATAGCTGAGAAGATCAAAGAAGTAATCAAGATAGCGAAGGTTGCCTCCAAGACGCTCAAGCGGCCTGTAAAACTTTCTGATGAAAAAACCTACAAGGACAAATGGGAGATAAAACCAAAAGTGAAGTTCGAAGATGTTTCCCCTGAAGAGAAGATGAAATTTTTGTTTGACTTAGAGAAAAATTTGAAAAATTTGAAAAGCAAACTACCTTCCCGATTTTTCCAGCTTGCTACATCAAATACAGAGAAGTACTATGTCAATAGCGATGGGTCAGAGTTGCACGGGAAAATACCACAATTATTCATGTACTATAGTGTGATTGCGGTAGAAAATGGCGATACAGAGCAAAGATACTATCCTTTAGGCGAGAGTGGTGGATGGGAGATTCTGAAGAGGCGAAATTTGTTCGACAAGATAAGCGAAGAAACAAGCGTGCTTTTGAAAATCTTGAGGGGAGCTAAAAAACTGCCAAAGGAAACGCAAGATATTTTGTTGTCGCCGGAATTGGTTGGCATAGCTATGCACGAATCTTGCGGCCATCCTGGGGAGGCTGACAGGTCTTTGGGAAGAGAAGGGGCGCAGGCCGGTGAAACTTATTTGACAAAGGAATGGTTGGGAAAAAGAATTGGCAGTGATGTGGTTACTGTTGTTGACGATCCAACGATTGAGAACAGTTACGGTTTTTATAAATATGATGATGAGGGTGTGAAAGCGCAAAGAAGGGTTTTAATAAAAAATGGAATCATCAACGATTTCCTGCACAATAGATGGACAGCAGAAGTTTTTGGAATGAAAAGCAACGGCGCTTCAAGGGCAGGCAGGTTCGATAGGGAGCCTATAGTTAGGATGTCTACAACATTCATGCTGCCTGGTGATTCCAGTTTTGAAGAATTGTTGGAAGATATCAAGAAAGGTGTTTTCATAAAATCTTATACTGAATGGAATATCGACGATAAGCGCTGGAATGCAAAATATGTTGGTAACGAGGCTTACTTGATAGAAAATGGGGAATTGAAACACTTAGTCAGAAGACCTGTGCTTGAGATAACCACACAATCATTTTATTCAAGTGTAGACGCGTTAGGGAAAAAGGTTGAATTTATTTCTGGTACCTGCGGAAAGAACGAGCCAATGGATCCAGTTCCAGTTTGGATGGGTGGACCATTCGCAAGATTAAGAAGTATACCTATAGGGAGTGCTTAGATGGAAATCGGCAATTATATAATAACTAAGGCATTGAAACTTGGTGTGGATGATGTAGTTGTAACAATCAAACCAGCAATAACTAAACAATTAAGATTTGCCAATAACGAGATTACTCTTTCAACAACATGGGATACTATTGACGTCAGTGTTTTTCTAGCTTATAAGAAACGATTGATATCTAGCAGTCTCAATAATCCTAGCTTATCAGAAACATTTTCATCAATGGGAGGCAAAACCAATTTAACCAAAGACTCTGTTGATAAATTCTTGGAAAAAATGCTTAAAGTCGCCAAAGTTCTAGCGCCAAAAGAAGACTATCATGGCATAGCAAAAGGCCCTTTCAAGTACAAACCTGTAAAAGATTCTTACGACAAAAAAATTGAAAGTCTCGGAGATAAGACAGTTGATTTTGTTGAGGATGCTATTGGTGCAGCGACAGACGAAGGGGCGAAGAGATGTGCGGGCGTTCTCTATTCTAGTTTTTGGGAAGAAAACAAATTCACCTCCGGTGGTGTAGAAGCAAGTGACAAGGGCAGCAGCATCAATGTATCAATAAGGGCATTCGCGGAAAAAGACGCATCAGGCCATTCCGTATCAGTTTCGAGAGTTATGAAAGAATTTGATGCCAAGCTGGCTGGAAAAGAAGCAGGTATGTTAGCCAAGCAATCATTAAACCCAGTAGCAGGCGAATCTGGAAAATATGATGTGATTTTAGGTCCGATGGTTGCCGCAAATCTGCTATACTATATGTCCTATGCATTTTCTGCATTTGAGGTCGATTCTGGTACGTCTTTCCTAATAAACAAAATCGGCAAGAAAGTTGGCAGCAAAGAGGTTACTTTGGTTGACGATAGTAGAATGGAAAACGGGTTCGGTTCTAACATGTTTGACGATGAGGGCATGCCGACACAGAGAACTAAAATAATAGATAAGGGTGTATTGAAAACATATCTGCACAACACTTCCACTGCGAAGAAATTCAAAACCAAGTCTACCGCCAATGCAGGAATAATATATCCACAGCCCAATAATTTGGTGCTTGAAAGCGGGGATAGCAGTTTGGAGGAAATGATATCTGATGTCAAAGATGGAGTTTACATTACAAATGTTTGGTATACACGCTTCGCCAATTATAGGACTGGGGATTTCTCGACAATACCCAGGGATGCTATGTTTGAAATTAAGAACGGCAAGATAATCAGGCCGATAAAGGGATTGAGGTTGAGCGACAACATGCAGCATATTCTGGAAAACATTATCTCTGTATCCAAGGCTGCAAAAATCATCCATTGGTGGGAAGTTGAGATTCCTATAGTTACAGGTCATGTATTGTGTAAAGACTTAAATATGACAAAATCAGCTAAATAGTTCTGTTGACAATATTTAATTTGAGGACCTGTAGCTCAGATCGGATAGATATTAAGTCTATAGCAGCAACCTCCTAAGTTGAAGGTCCTGGGTTCAAATCCCAGCAGGTCCGCTAAATATCTGTTTAAGCCAGTTAACAGGCAACTTAAAGCTTGAGCATATGAACTTTAATTTATGGTGTTTTTAGAATCTCTTGCATTAGGGCTCCTATTTAGTTTAAGTACCGTGGGCCCAATAACCATTGAGATTTTGAGGCGAAGTCTGAAAAGTGGTTATTTTTCCGCCTTAGGAATTATTTTAGGTGCCACAATAGTTGATTTCGTTTATCTGATTATAGTTTTTTCTGGAATTTACAATTTCCTAAATTTTACAACTGTTAATAGAATACTTACTGTGTTCGGGATCGTATACCTGCTTTATTTGGGCTACAATAACATTTCAACTTTTAACAAGTTACGCTTGGGAAAAGAGTCTAAAACTTCTAGAAAAAATTCTTTGTTAACTGGTGTCCTGTTAGGCATTTCAAGCCCATACGCATTTGTCTTTTATTTGGGGGTTTTCGGACCTTTAGTTACAAGTGCAGATAACCTAATTTCTGGTTTGATAGTAGGTTTGACGATAATTTTTGGGATATTTATTGGAGACAACATCAAAGCTATCATAGGTCATTTTGGAAGGAAACTTATTGCCGAAAAATTCATTAAATACGTATCCTTGACAAGCAGCATAGGTTTGGTTATATTTGCATTGTATTTTACTTACCAGCTTTTGTTAATAGTCTAAAGTCCTGCCTCTTAAACCTCTATATAGAATACTTCAATTTTAAAAGCAATTACAGATTATGGTAGTGGAGGTTATTTTCGGCCTAGCCATCTTGGCCATATTATTTTACATAGTGATGAGAGTATTGCACAGCATAGTCTTCGGCGTAGTTTTAATCGTTCTAGTGTTTGTCGCAAGCCATCTGGTCATCGGTGCATTCCCAGACTTGAAATCTGTTCCAATAATCGGCCCATTCCTAAACCTGCCGTTAAGTTTGGGCGAAGCATTAGAAACAGTCAGGGGGTTCTTTGTAAACATCGATATTGTCAGTACCACTAGAGATTCTGAAAGCAACCTGCTTGTCACGATAACCAACAATGGCGTGTTTGAATTGACAGACTACAAGGTTTACATCGACAACACAACCGCAGCCATCAAGAACAAGCCCAAAGAACCCTTGAGATACAAGGAAACTACAACCATAGAAACCGACTGGAAGGGCAACTTCACATACGTTGCAATAGAAACTAAACAGGACAAATCAACCTACAGGCAGTGAACCCTTATCAGCAATTCGAGCTTTATTCATCTTGTGTCATTCCGCCCGTTACTCCTCATCTAATTTGGGCCATAATAGGTATATTTTATACAAAAATAAATTCATTTCTAGGGAAATTAAATGGACAGACGTATTATAGCTTTAATAGCCTTATTTGTATCCTACTTTTTATATGTCAGTCCTGCAACCGCCCTGATCTTTACAGCCAATGTTACACCAAGTGAAATAAATGCAAGCGACAAGGACGTATTGATTAACTTTACCATCGCCCACACCGCGACCGCTAATGTAACTCAAATAAACATAACCCTGCCATCCGGTTTCCAATACTCAGGTGCGATTGGTGATGATGCCACAACATCTGGAAATGCTACTAACATAGATGAGGACACTGCAAGTAGTATAATCAAATGGACTAATGCCACCAAGAGCGGTTTTGTAACAGGAGCAAACAGGTTCTGGTTTGAAATAGACTCACCCGGGTCAAACGCCACTTTTAACTTCAACGTCTCCGTAAGGGACACCGCCGATGCCATCACATCCGTCAACGTAAGTTTCAAATTACTTGATACAATAGCCCCGCAATTTTCCGGCAATACAACATCAATTTCATCAGGCTCAAAATACATAAGAAACCGTACTTATGAATTCTCCGCGACTTGGACCGATAAGGTGGCTGTAAACACAACTTTGATAGAGCATAACTTCACAGGAACCTCTACAAACTATACCATGAATAAAAGCGGCAATGTCCACAGATACAATTTTACAGACATAGCAGCCGGTTTATATGTGTGGAGGATGTTTGTGAATGATACAGTCAATAACATGAATAGAACCGACCAATATTTTTACAACGTTACTGTAGCAGACAATGTCTTGGAAGTGTTTTTCGACGGCAATAAAAATCAAGATTATCAAACTTCAAATGAATCCGTATTAAACGTAACCGCAAATTCAAGTGCAGGAACAGTCTTCATTTACAGAAATAGCAATTTGGTCAAATCTGGCTCAACACCACAGACAAGTTCAGACACACTCTTAAGCGGGACCTATACATACAAAACAAATGCAACGGGCAACCAGAATTATACAGACAATTCTACTGGATTGAGTTTTACAGTTACATTAACTGGCCATGCACCCAAGTGGTCCGGCAATACAACATCATTCCCCTCATCCTATTCAAACACAACAGCATCAACATTTGAAGTGACATGGAAAGATAATACCGATGCCAATGCATTTAGTGTTGCAATAATTGAGATAAATCAGACTGGTAGTTTTGTTAACCACACGATGTCCAGGGTCTCTGGAACTAACAGGTCCCAATTCAGCGCAACCATCCCAGCCGGTATCATACGATGGAAAGTATACGCAAACAACTCAAATAATGTTTTCAACACAACCTCTTTATTTTCATCAGAACTAACCCAGGCCAAACCTGCACTGACTTTATCATCCAGTCTTGGATGGGAGGTTGATGTCGGCGGCGAGACAAATGTCACTTGCTCCGCAGACACAGGACAGGTTACACCGAAGCTGTTCAGGGAGGGCGCATCCGTATCCATTCCAGACAAGGCAAGTCTAACGGTAGGGAAGTATGTCTATAAATGCAACAATACAGCAACACAAAACTTTTCTTCTAATTCAGAAACAAAAACCTTGGAAATAAAGCCGTTTACAAAATATTTGTCGATAGTAAACATATCCTCAGCTTTGAAACTTATCGAGCTGACTGAAAATTCCAGCATTTCCATTGCAGTTGAAATCAAAAACACAGGCAACCTATCGGATACAGTATCGTTTTCCATAGAAAATATGAATGCAAGCTGGTATGTTGTAAACGCGACATCTGCAACCATGCAGCCTAGGGGAGGAATTGCTGTATTCGGTGTTAACTTCTCCGTAGGCTTTGTCGAAATACGGGATTATTCTGGCAGGTTTAAAATAGTCGGTTCGGAAGAAACTCTCTACTCCGATTTCACCTTGCGTGTGTTGCCTGGAATACAGACCAAAATGAAGATTGACGATACAGTGATTTTGTACAAAATTGAATTTTTGAAATTAGGTATTCGATTAAATGAGTCTAAGGCGCAAAATAAAAGTGCAAGTGCTGCGGAAGCCGAATACGAGAAGCTCAGGGCTAAGTTGGAAGAGGCTGAAAAGAACATTGCACAGGGGAATTACGCCAACATGGCCCAGATTTTAGATGAAATAAAGTCCTTGATTGACTCTACCAAAGGGAACATTAGCGAGGCACAAACCATACAAGAAGTAATCAAGAAAGCTGCAGAAGAGGGGAATTTATGGGTATATGTTTTAATTGCAGCAATTTTAATTGTAGTTGGAGTCTTAGCCTATCTATTTTGGCCGACAAGGGAGAAGGCTCAGCCACCGATGCAGAAGGCAATAGAACCAAAGCAAGCAGAACCGTCTGCTTTCTACAGATTGCGGGAAAAACTAAAAGAATATCTATCAAGGAAGGAAAAATTTAAATATCAGTACAAGGGAGAATAATGGTATTTGGAGATTTAAATTGGTTGGATCCAGCCACTTGGTTATGGGGGGCATTATTACTAGTAATTCTGTCATTCATCGCAATCCATTTCAGGATTTTCCTGGGCAAGAGAGAGCCAAGGGAATAACTAAAATTTCTTTTTAAATTTCTCCAATGTCTCTATCTGTTGTTGGAGCCTCTGAATGTCATTTCTTATTTCTTCCTTTTCGTCAAAATCATCCGAAACATTCAGCTTGTTGGTTAATTCCAATTTTTTTACCTTGAGTTTTTGGATTTCTGCATCAATGTCCCCAGCCATTAAACCGCCTTTCGTTTCATGCTCTCTAAAAACAGGCTGTATACAGGCAAAGAAATTTTGCTCCTGAAGACCGGTTCCAAGGAATTCATCTGCTGGAAGTTCTCCACAAACAGCAACTTTTTTATCAAAGATTTTCCCTCGTTGACAATAGATTCTACCGCTTTATAGTCTATCTGCGCATACCTCGACGACACCAAGGAAACAATTTTATCAATGTTGCTTATCACAGCAGCTCTATGCCCTTCCAAGAATTTTTTATCGTTGGAATTCAGCTCTCTCTTGAATGGCACTAGATATTGCTCTAGGCCTTTGTCCCTCACCCTAAGAAGCATATTATCGCCGAAATTCTGACAGTATCTTTTGGCATCCAATAGTTCTTGAGTGGCTATGCATAGGGCAACTGGAGTCATCTCGCTGATGGTTAAAGTCATACAATCACTAATCTATAGATAACTTTAAATTTATTTACGGCTTTTGATTAGAGAGTGGTAAATATGAGAAGTAAAATCAGGCAGCCTATAGTGGTCACTCTCGGACATTGCTGAAAGCAACCGAAAATGTTGACCACGGCAAAACCACGTTGTTAGATTCGGTTAGAGGTACTGCTGTAGCTGCAGGAGAGAGTGGAGGAATAACCCAACATGTAGGTGCAAGTGATATACCGATTGAAACTATCAAAAAGACATGCGGGAAACTATTGGAAAAATTCAAAGTGCAAATAGTAATTCCTGGATTATTGCTAATAGATTCGCCTGGTCATGCTGCATTTTCTACATTAAGGAAGCGCGGCGGTAGTGTTGCTGATTTAGCTATTCTTGTTATTGACATTATCGAAGGCTTTCAACAACAGACTGACGAGTCACTTAATCTTTTGAAACAATTTAAAGTCCCATTTATAGTGGCTGCAACAAAAATAGATAGAATTCCTGGATGGTATCCAAATAAGAAAAGTTCTTTCTCTGATAGTTTTGTTAAGCAGCGAGATGATGTAAAAGACGAACTAGAAAATAAACTATATAGGTTGGTGGCTCAATTGGCTGATAGAAATATAGAATCAGAGAGGTTTGACAGAATAAATAATTTTACTAAACAAGTTGCAATAGTTCCATGTTCAGGAGCTACCGGGGAAGGCGTGCCAGAAGTTTTGCTTATGTTGGCAGGTTTGGCACAGCAATTCTTAAAGGACAAATTGCAGCTATCTGAATTGGCAAAAGGTTCTGTTCTGGAAGTTAAAGATGTAAGAGGGCTTGGGACGACTATCGACGTCATTTTGTACGATGGCAGAATCAAAACAGGAGACTACTTGATAATCGGTGGCAGAAATCCCATAGTTACCAAAATTAAGACTTTATTGGAACCAAGGCCTTTGCAAGAATTGAGGGTTGAGAAGCAGTTTGACTATGTTGATGAGGTGATAGCTGCATCTGGTGTGAAGATTTCTGCCGTAGGCTTGGATGATGTCATCGCCGGTTCGCCTGTGGTTGCTGTAAAGTCTGAAGGTAAAATAGAAGCTGCCAAAAAACTGGTTCAGAAGGAGGTTGAAGAAATAATCTATGAGAAGAGTTCTGAAGGAATAACTGTTAGGGTAGACACGCTTGGAAGTCTGGAGGCAATGGTAAAATTATTGCAGGAGCGGGAGATTCCAATAAAGGGCACTGAAGTCGGCAATGCAACAAGGCAGGATGTGCTTGAAGCCAAAAACGTATCCGATAGCATTAGGCAGGTTATCCTTGTGTTCAATCAGAAAGTTCCCGAGGAAGTGGTTGCTTTTAGCAAGGATTTGGGTGTAAGAATTTTTGAGAACAATGTCATCTATAGGCTTTTGGAAGAATACGGGGAATGGTGTGTCAAAGAAATAGCGAGAAGCATGCAGGAAAAGTTAGAAAATGTGGCGAGACCATGCGAGGTAAAGATTCTACAAGGTACGATATTCAGGCAGCATTCGCCAGCCGTGTTTGGTGTGGAAATTATTAACGGAGTTTTGAAGCAAGGTATATCCATGAAGAGAACAGATGGAAAAGTTGTAGGAAGGGTAAAAGAAATACAAAAGGAAGGCAAGGCTATACCAGAGGCTAAGAAGGGCGATAGGGTTGCGGTTAGCATGGGTGAACCTACGATAGGCAGGCACATATTTGAAGGCGACAAACTAGTTTCTGCCATCAGTGAAAGTGATTTGAAGATCCTAAGACAATTCTACAGCCACTTAAGTGCTGGCGAGCAGGAGCTTTTGAAATCTCTTTTTGAGTGATTTGATGTCACCGAGATAAGTGCCGTCTAAAAGATAAGCACTCGACTCATCTAGGGTAAAGGCATTGTTGGTAAGTAACGGTCCGCTTATTTTTTTGTCACCAGTTACATTAAGACTGCCTGTAAGTTTATTGAAAGCTGGCAGTACTATTAGATTCAATTTACCTATTTTCTTTACCTTATATTTAGTTTTTATTATTTCTTGATTTAATTTTGTTTTCAACCATGCTTGCGGGCGTGAGCGATAGCCTAATTTGTCTCTAAACTCAATCGCAGGCTGCAGATGGCCCATGAAAAGATAATCGCATTTCATTAGTTTTTTACTTGGCCAGGCATGTCCGTGAAAGAACCCGTATTTGTCAATCTTGAGGCCCCTGCTACCATGCAATTTCACGCCTTTCGGTATCAGCAATTCTATGCCATCGTCATGGTTTCCCTTGATTACATATAACTTGACTTTTGTCGAAAGGTATTCCAGGAATTTTGGTATATCCTTCAGCTCTTGGAAATATGCGCCAGGAACTTTGTGTTTTACATCGCCTAGAATTACTAGAGCCTTGGCATCAGTTAACTCAATTAATTTGTCAACAACCTCTTTGAATTTTTCCACCTGCTTGTGGATTTTTATCCCAGACTTGAGCAACTCCGTCTCAAGGCCAATATGTAAATCAGAAATTACCAATATCCTTTTATCTGTTATAAATGCTGCAGGATAGTTTGTTACAAACTTGATTGTCATGCTTTTATTTTTGTATGGTAATTTAAATTCTATGCAGGAGATAGGGACTGTTATATCAAATCAGGAAGGCCCAAACAGCAATGAATTCTGGTTTGTCCTGCATGAAAACAAGGGCGTGCCTGTAAGGACAGGCCAGTTTGTCCAACTGCAATCCAGTGAAGGCCTGCTGATTGCAAATGTGGAAGAAATAACGACTGCTAACAAGTATTTCGAGCGGGCGGATTCTGTAAGCGAGTTCCAAAAAAGCGGGAAACCTTTGGCAGAACAATTTCCGGTAGACAGGTGGGAGTATCTTGTAGCCCATGCCAAACTATTGGGTTCCTTCAATGAGGGCATGCACAAAAGAGCCGGTTTCCCCCCATCGCCGGGAACTAAAGTCTTGAAAGCCGATGAAAACATTCTATTCGGGTTTTTGGGTCTTGATAGGGAGAAAGGATTGAGCATAGGCTATGTCGAAAATCATGGCTTGGAGGCGAAGCTCAACTTGACAAAACTATTTCAAAAGCATTGCGCCATTCTGGCACAGACAGGATTCGGCAAGAGTTTTCTCACCAGCATCCTTATAGAAGAGCTGTTGGACAGGAGTGTTGTTTATGGCAGGCCTGCAGTGATAGTTTTTGATCCTCATGGGGAATATGGAGGATTTGCTAATGATGCAAACTACATAACCAAGACCAAAGCCTTCAACCAAAAAAACATCAGCATTGCCACAAGAAACCTTTCCGAAAGGATGATATGCAGCTTCCAACCAAAAATAACCGATATAGCCAGGAGGGAACTGGGTAATATAATCAAGGGCATGAGAAGCAGCAAAAAGATGTATGACATGAATGAATTGATTGAGGCGGTGGAAGCAAGCAGCATCAACGATAGGACTAAATATCCCTTGGTATCGTGGCTGACTGATTTGAATGACATCGGGTTGTTCGGGCTTGAAGACTCTCCTGACGTGGACGAGCTTGCTAAAGATGGGCAGTTGTCTGTCCTGGATTTATCAGATTTTGTGACGTTGAAGGAAAAGCAGATAATTGTCAGTTATTTCGCCATAAAATTGTTCAATAACAGAAGGAATGAGAAGATACCGCCGTTTGTTTTGGTTGTCGAGGAGGCCCACCAGTTTGCACCGGAGCAGGAGGAAAGGTCTCAGGCAATTTCAAAAGGCATCATAGAAACTATTGCAAGGGAGGGAAGGAAGTTCAATGCATGTCTTGTTTTAATCTCGCAGAGGCCTGTGCAGCTATCTACTACTGCCTTGAGCCAGTGCAACAGCAACATAATTTTGCGTGTGAGCAATCCCTATGATTTGGACCACATAAAGAGAAGCTGTGAGGGTGTGACCGATTACACGATGAGGATGCTTCCGGGATTGAAGGTAGGGCAAGCTCTCGTCACTGGTGAAGTCGTCAACTATCCATTGTTGATAAATGTCAGGAATAGGAAAAGCAT
>Ga0213870_1000416_pt1 | contig 20560 bp, 14 predicted proteins | sample WICALVC2017_Meta_FD_160119 | JGI IMG/M metagenome (GOLD analysis project Ga0213870, IMG submission 160119) | Freshwater microbial communities from subterranean cave lake in Wind Cave National Park, South Dakota, United States - WICALVC2017 | ecosystem: Environmental > Aquatic > Deep subsurface >... | reverse complement strand
TCTTTTTCTTATTTTTATCGTCTATTCCTCATTCTCTAAGAGAGAAAAGAAAAGAGAGAACAGCGATTTAAATAATAACAGCTATTTAAACTTGTTTATTGACTTAGAATTTTAATTTGGGATGGAGACAAACAGCAAAAGACTTAAATAGCATAAAATTATTTCACATTCACATGGAATCAAAAAAAGAAATTCAGGAAAAAATAGTCCAAGAGAAAATTGGAAAAGTTTCAGAAGAAGAGTTTTCATCAATATTGAAAATAGTAGCTCCTGGAACAAATCTTAGAACTGCACTTGATGGAGTACTTAGGGCACATAAAGGGGCAATAATAGCAATAGAAAACGAAAACCTTTTTTCTCTTCTTGATGGAGGCTTCAGATTAAACACTAAATTTACGGCACAAAAACTAGTCGAACTTTCAAAAATGGATGGGGCTATTGTTTTGTCAAAAGATATGAAAAAAATAAATTATGCAAACGTTCTTCTTACTCCAGACAGTAAAATAACAACTTTCGAAACAGGAACAAGACATAAGGCGGCAGAAAGGACAGCAAAACAAGCAAACACTTTAGTAATAGCAATCTCGGAAAGAAAACATGAAATAAATCTTTTCTATAAGAATAGAAAATACTCTCTAACAAATACAGACGAATTATTGAGAAAAGCAAATGAACAAATTCAAATCTTAGAAAAACAAAGAGAATTATTTGATAATAATATAGAAAAACTCAATATAATAGAACTAAGAAACTATCCAAGCCTGAACCAAGCTATTTTAGTTGTCCAAAAAGGATATTTAATACAAAAAATTTCAGAAAACCTAAAAAAAATTACTATTGAATTAGGTAAAGAAGGAACACTCCTAAAAATAAGGCTAAAAGAACTTATAAAAGATGTCGAATACGAAACAGATCTTATAATAAAAGATTATACACAAGTCAATCTGAAAAGATCAAAAACTCTTCTAGACGATTTACCCTATGATGAAATTCTAGATAATGATCGCATTTTGGAAGTCCTTGGCTATGACAAAATGAATCCTCAGTCTGTTCCTATAAAAGGGTGGAGAATATTAGGTAAAACATCTCTACACGAATCAGAAATAGCACAAATTGTCAATGAAGCAGGCTCTCTAGGTAGGTCTCTTCATTCAAATATAGAATTCTACAAAAAAATACTTGGCTATGATAAAGCACAAACCCTTAAAGAAGAATTAAATAAAATAAAGCTCAATCACATTATGATTTAATATAGCAACTGACTTTATCGAAGCTTATAATCTAAACTTTCCTTTTTGCCAGTCTCTAATAACTAGTAAAGCTGTCCTGTGTACGTCAATAACTCCTCCTTTCAAAAGAAATCCTTTTTTCCTTCCAATATCCTCTAAAATAACATCATAATCTTTATCCTCAGACATTTCTATTTCATATTCTCTCTCCAAAATAGCTTTATCATAGTCTATAAGCATTTTAATAGTCTCAAAAGCAACTTTTTCCACATTCCTTATCTTTTCAGGATTCTTTGCCGCCATTACTCCTAACATTATGGAACTGTCGCCATAAGGAATTACTCCAGGCGAATCCAAAATCAATAAACTTCCTGCCCTGATAAACTGTATCCCTTTAGTTGTACCTGCAGTAGCAGAAATCTTTGCCTTTGCTCTCTTGGCTAAAGCATTAATAATTGCAGATTTCCCAACATTAGGATAGCCAACAACACCTATCCTCGGCCCCTTAATCCTAATTTTTTTAGCTATAATCATTAAATGTCTCTTTAAATAATTAATTCCGATATTCTTTATCCCAGAGACAAAAAATCCTTCGTTATACTTAATTCTAATATTTTTCAAATAACTTTCACTAACTAGATCGATCTTATTAAATACATAGACCAATTTTCTCCCATGCAAAGAAGCAATTCTCTCCAATTCCCTATTTCTGGACATTTCAGGCATTCTAACATCAATAACTAAAAGTACAATATCTGAATCCTTTACAACTCTTCTCGTTAGAGGCCAAAATCCCATATAAAAATTAAGAAAATAAACTTTATAAACCAACCTTATCAGATTCTAAATGTAAAGAAATTAAGAAAATGGGAATAACACTTGAAGCACTTGCAGAGAAATATCAATTTGTAGTATTTGACACTTCAATTTTAGGCACAGCACTATCCTCAAATACTAGAAAAGTCCATTATGCTACTCTTCTAACAACTCTCAAAAAGTATGACAACATTGTAACTAGTTACGTACTATCAGAACACTCTAAAAAAACGAAAGGGTTAAAAATAATAAGAAAGAGAAATCTCACCTATTATCAAGAAATTCTTGATTACATTAGTCCTCTTGTTAGGCAAGAAGAACTCAATGAAAAAACCGGTCAACCTCTTTCTCAAGCAGATGTCAGACTTGCTACATTGGCACTAAGTATAGCTTATCAGTCAAAAAGCGCAGCTTTTGTCTCACTAAATAGAAAATTAAATGCCTTCCTATCTAAAGTTCTTATTCTAATACCAACTGAAGAGCACCCTCTATTCCCAAAAAAAATAAATCAGTTTGACATTTATTCTTTCGTTCAAAGAGAAGTATTCTTTATACCATATACAGAGATTCCCTATGATTAGGTTACATTTTTTTAGGGAATGTCTATAAAGAAGAAAAAATTATAACGCAAAGAATAAGCTTTAAAAATATAGCTTTATATCTATAATCATGAAAAGATCATCAAGACGCTGGAAAAAGAAGAGACAGATGAGATGGAAATGGCAGAGAAAGTTAATCAAGAAAGAGAAGCGTAAGAGACGTTTGCATAGAGAAAGATCTATGTAAACTAGCCAAAAAGATTTTTTAATTCATTTTCAAGATTCAAGGAAGCTTTATCATTTAATCTTCTAGTTAAGTCACGGACTTGACTACTGATTTTACCTATTTCTTCATCTCTAATCTCTTTTTTTCCTCCCAAAAAATTAACTCCATATCTACCACTCTCATTTTTTAAACCTTCATAAAGTCTTTCATCAGCCATTACAAAAGAATAAAAATATCCGTATGATTCATAAATCATAATTTCAAAAATCATATATATCCTAATAAATGTTCCTTTTTATAATTTGTTATAAATGCTTATTTATAATTTTTTAATATTATAATAAATCCAAAAATCACAGCAATCTTTATAAAAACGCAATTCTGAAATCGTTTATGCATGAGTCTGATATTTGGACAGAGAAGTATCGTCCAACAAAATTTGAAGAGGTGGTAGGGCAGCAAGAGATAGTCAAAAGAGTAAAATCTCTTGTCCAGGCATTAAACATCCCCCATATTCTCTTTGCAGGCCCTGCAGGAACAGGGAAATCAACCCTTGCTTTAATTATAGTGAAAGAACTATTTGGTAGTAGGTGGAAAGAAAACTATCTTGAACTAAATGCGTCGGACGAACGTGGGATAGACGTCGTTAGACAAAAAGTAAAAGACTTTGCAAGAACAAAGGCAATTGAAAACATTCCATTCAAAGCAATTTTCCTCGATGAAGCAGACGCTCTTACAAAAGAGGCGCAACAGGCATTAAGAAGGACCATGGAGAATTACTCAAATAGTTGTAGATTTTTAATGAGTTGTAATTATTCATCACGTATTATAGACCCTATTCAATCACGTTGCGTAATCTTTAGGTTTAGACTCCTAGAAAAAAAAGATATAGCAACTGTTATAAAAAGAATTGCAGAAAAAGAAAAATTAAGTGTTTCAGATGATGCATTCGAAACTCTTTATGAAGGTTCTGAAGGAGACTGCAGACGCGCAATTAATCTTTTACAAACAACCGCCTCTATATCCTTAAATATAAACTCAGAAATGATTAACATGATCTTATCATCTACAAAGCCAAAAGATATCAGGGTTGTTTTAGATTATTCATTAGCAGGGGATTTCATTAACGCAAGAGATAAACTCTTAGATTTAATGCTCAGAGAATCAATTTCAGGAACAGATATTATCAAAGCAATTCAAAAAGAAATCTGGAATCTTCAAATAGAACCAGAAATAAAAGTAAAACTAACTGAAAAAACAGGTGAGGCAGAATTTAGAATGACCGAAGGTTCAGATGAATTCGTCCAACTTCAAGCACTTTTAGCTTCTTTTGTACTAGCAGGACAAGGAAAAGCGATTTAGAATGTCGCAATCAAAATTTACAAGGACCAATAAAATTTAAAAAATGTCTTTATAGACGTCCCCGTTGATTGTATTACTAAAAAACGGGAATGTGTAGACAGAGATTCCCTAAAAAATGTAACCTGATCATAGGGAATCTCTGTATTATCAGTTATTTTCAATAAATTATAATCACAATAAACTATAAATATTTATTCTTCCAACATAAAAAATGCATAAAACGTTTGTAGAAAAATATCGCCCAGAATCGTATGAAGATATCCTGAATCAAGATAAAGCAATTGAAGGAATAAAATCCTTCATTAAAGAATTTCCTAAAAAAAGAGCCTTAATCCTACATGGTCCAGCAGGAACAGGAAAAACCTCTATTGTCCATGCAGCAGCTAGGGAAAACAATCTAGAAATCTTGGAATTGAATGCCTCTGACTTGAGAAATAGAGAAAAATTAGAGCAAATTCTAAAACCAGCAACAGAACAAATAAGCTTATTTAAGAAGGGAAAGATAATATTAATGGATGAGGTAGATGGAGTAACAGGTACGGATAGAGGAGGCATTCCTGAATTAGTAAAAATTATACAGGAAACAAAATTCCCTATTATAATGACATGCAACGACGTCTGGCAATCTAAATTATCCGCTGTAAGAGCAAAATCTAAAATAGTTGAGCTAAAATCCTTAGACATTGGTACAATAGTTTCTGTACTTGCAAGAGTTACAGAAAAAGAAAAATTAAACAAAAGCCCCCAATTCTTAAAATTAATTGCTATAAAATCAAGAGGAGACATCAGAGCGGCCCTAAATGATTTACAATCTTATTCTCTTACCTCTGATTTAATTGTTAATACAGAAGAGAAACGTGATGTAGAAGAAAATATCTTTAATATTTTAAGAAGGTTATTCAAAGAAAGACAGAATTTCCTAGATATCTTTGATACCTCGTCTCTATCAATTGATGAGATATTTCTCTGGATAGAAGAGAACATTCCTAAAGAATACAAAAACGAAGCCTTAGTCAAGGCCTATTATTCCTTAAGCAACGCAGATATTTTCAGAGGAAGAATTTACAAAAATCAATACTGGCGCTTCCTACAATATCAAAATATCTTTCAAAGTGCAGGAATTTCATACGCTAAATCAATTTCTTCAACAGGATTCACATCTTATGAAAGACCAAAAAGAGTCTTAAAAATTTGGTTACATAATCAAAAGACAGAAAAAAAGAAAAGTATCTCAAAGAAATATGCCAGATTTGTTCATTGTTCTACAAAAAGAATTATGCGTGACTTTAATTTACTAAGGCCAATATTACAAAAATCTAAAGTCCAGAAACAACTTAATTTAAGCAACGAAGAAATTGAATTTATTCAAAAGTTCTAGATATTGACTTATTTTGCTTGGAAATTGGTTTATTCAAAGTCTTCTACATAAAACTATCTTCTCTGCCTATTCAAAAACCTTTGAATAAAATCTTCATATTCTGTCCTATCAGTAATTTTTTTTATCTTCCAGAATCCAGTTCCTGTTATTTTGTCAACTTTTACTTTGCCTAATGTTTTTTTATGAACTGCTTCTGACATTAGTGCCTCGCCCTGAGATTGCTCTGCAAGTCGCTTTGCAATAGCAATAGTATTTCCTAATGAAGCAAACCTGAATTTTCCTTCATGGGTCTCGATAGCCATCTCACCACTATGAACACCAATACCAAATCCTATCTTTTGCGGCGAGAATTTATTGTGCCCTATTAAAATAGACTCTATTTCTTTAGCAATAATTACTGCCCCAATCTCATTATTTTGTGTCTTTGTGATCATAGGTGCAAATATCAGAATTCTATAATCTCCATCAACATAAATCTTAGCGCTTGCTGATTTTGCCTCTAAGAGTGATTTATCAATATCTTCTAATGGATTGTAGTCATAAGAGATAACTTTCTGTAGAGCATCTAAATTCTTAATCTTTAATGTAACAATTGCGGCCTCCTGCTTGATTCCTCTATCGACGACTGTAGCCATTGCAGACGTCTCTGGTTTGTTAAATTGCTTGAATCCTACAGGGACTAGAGGTTGTTGAGTAGTTATTTTTTTCAGAGGAACTATTATTTTAGGAATTTTACCAACATAACTCCTCTTTATAATCTTTCTAATTAAAACTAAAACAATAATAATCAGAATAACTATAAGTAAACTCCATATAAAGATTCCAATTTTTCCAAATACCACATTTCCAATCTCGTCAATTCCTATAGTTCTTCCAGTTAAAAAAGCCTTACCTAAGTTATGTGCATTTCTACCATCGCTCACAGATATTTCGTATTCCCCATTAGGCGCACCTAATCTAAATAATTTTTTCTCACCGACGCCTAAATTAAGATTTTTGACCTCTGTTACTCCACCTATAGAAATCTCAACAGGTTTATCATAAAGAACATTACCTATATTTTCCACAATCAAAGTATTATTATCTAATAAAAATGAGGCTTTCTCAAACTCTTCTACTAAAAAGAGTTTAGATTCTTGTATTCCTTCTATCTTAGCGTCAATACCCCAATATCCTGGCGTATAATTGGATTCAACAAATATTATATTTGGTATTCCTGACTTAATAAGTTTTTTCAAAAATATGCTTTTATCAGGTTTTGAAATAACAGTCTCAACATCTCCTACAACTCTTTCTCCAGCCTGGTCATAAACAATAATAGTATAAGGGAATTCATTTCCGGGGACAAGAGACATATTATTCAAGTCAATATAAACTCCTTTAATGATCTGTTTTATTCTAATAACATTGGCATTATCTCCATGGTTTATTATATTTCCACTATCTCCTTTCTCATAAGCTTTTGCCTTAATATCATAGCTTCCAGGGACAGTGTTATCAGGAATAACAAAATTAGCCTCAAACTTTCCGTCAGTTACCCTCTCGTTAATACTTAAATTAATTTCATTAATATCAATTTTCACAAATCCGTTTAGTTGCTGCCCATTGAGCTTTACAGCGTTTCCTGAAATCTTTAGTTTATCCTTTGGGCTGAAAACAACACCATCAATATTGAACTCGACATTGATCTTATCAGTTATCTCAAACCCTCGGCTTTTTTCGTTCTCACTTCCATAAACTGAATCAATAAAGCATTCACCTTTAAAGCTACCTATAATAAGAGGTTCAATTCCAAGTTCAATGCTTATCTGTTTCTGTTCCCCTGCTTGAACTGTATGAATGCTTTTATATATTTCTTTATTACCCTCATTACAAACAAGAGATACACTTAAAAAATCAACTCTTTTTATATTTGAACTAAGAGTCATATTTAATTTTAACATATCTCCAACGTTATAAACAGAAGAGTCAGTCTGTCCAACAAATATCTCAGCACTCACAGCAGGAATAATAAAACTAGCAAGAAGAATTATTCCCAGATTCGATAAACCTCTTTTCATACTTCTAAAACAGATTTTTATATATATAAATCTTGTCACTCTCTTTTTTTATAGGGGGCAGAGTAAAAGAGCTATATCTGTTCCTTTTTTATTGCCTCATTTACATAGTAAGATTACTTGAGCAATGGTTATTCATTCTATTACACATATACTTAAAAATATCTTCATTTCTTGAGATTTATGACAGAGAAGCAGCCGGTTTATATTATGCCTGATAATGTTTCTAGAACTTTAGGAAGAGATGCACAGAGAAATAATATCCTTGCAGCGAGGGTTGTGGCAGATATTGTGAAGACGACTTTGGGGCCTAAGGGGATGGATAAAATGTTGGTTGATTCTAATGGACAGATTATTGTTACGAATGATGGAGCAACTATTTTGAAAGAAATGGAAATTGATCATCCTGCTGCAAGGATGTTAGTTGAAATTGCTAAAACTCAGGAGAAAGAGGTAGGGGATGGGACGACTACAGTTACTTTATTGGCTGGAAAATTACTAGAGAATGCTGAGAAACTATTAGATAAGAATATTCATCCTACTATTATTGTTAAAGGATATAGAATGAGTGCTGAAAAAGCGAAACATATTCTTGATGATATATCTATCTCTTTAAATAATAAAGGTATTTTAGAGCAAATTGCGCAGACAGCTATGACAGGTAAGGGAGCAGAGGGGAATAAGGAAATTTTGGCTGGGCTTGTTGTTATGGCTGTAGATCAAATTGCTTCTGGAAAACATATTGATTTAAGTGATGTTAAGATTGAGAAGGTTATAGGAGGAGCAGTGAGTGACAGTGAACTTGTCAGGGGGATTGTTTTAGATAAAGAAAGAGTAAATAATGATATGCCTACTAAAATTGTGGATGCGAAGATTTTATTGATTGGTTCTCATTTAGAATTAAAGAGTCCTGAGATAGAGGCAAAGATTTCTATCTCGACGCCAGAACAATTACAGAGCTTTATTGCCTCTGAAGAAGCTTATGTCAGGGAAATGACTAATAAAATAATTGAGTCTGGAGCGAATGTTGTGTTTTGTCAGAAGGGCATTGATGATGTAGCACAATATTATCTTGCTAGATCAGGTATTTTTGCCTGTAGAAGAGTTCCTTTATCAGATATGGAAAAGCTGGCTAGAGCGACTGGAGGGAAGATTGTTTCTAACCTCTCGGACTTATCAGTAGAACAATTTGGTAAGTCTGAGATTGTAGAAGAGATAAGGAAGGGTGACGAAAGCTTAACATATGTAAAGGGCTGTAGTAATCCTAGAGCTGTGACTATTGTTATTCGAGGTGGAACGAGCCATTTAGTTGATGAAATCGAGAGAGCTGTAATAGATGGGCTAAGTGTTGTTGCTTCTGCTGTTGAAAGTGGAAAAATAGTTGCTGGTGGCGGCTCTGTCGAAATGGAACTTGCAAGGAGATTAAAAGTCTATGCCCGCACTTTGGGAGGAAGAGAACAATTAGCTGTTGAAGAATTTGCAGATGCCTTGGAGTCTATTCCTGTGGCTCTGGCAGAAAATGCAGGATTAGACCCTATTGACACTTTAACTGAATTGAAGAAAAGACATGAATCTGGATTATATAATCATGGCTTGAATTTGTTTAATAATCAAATTGAGGATACTTTTTCCACTGGAATTGTTGAACCAATAAAAGTTAAAACTCAGGCAATCAGCTCTGCATCAGAGGTTGCAATGATGATTCTTAGAATTGACGATGTTCTGATTAGCTCAAGAAATTCTGGGAAAACTGGCGGTGAGAGCAGTAAAGGAAACAGAATGTATGAAGGGATTGATTAGTCACTCCAGGTTTTCATTTCCTTTTGCTGATTTTCCTGAATTTTTCTATTGCTTTTTCTCCTAGAACATCTTTTGATTTAACAGACAAGCTTTCTTTTATGTCTTTGAAGAATTCTTTTGAATTGTAGTAGATAATTATTAAAGCAGTCACACACATTGTTATTAATGATCCTAGGGCTGCGAGAGCCATGTCTTTTTGGGCGTCCCAAACATCACCTTGTGTTCCTAGATATGCTATTCCAAGATCTCCACCAAAGATTATTGCAATAATCCATTCAATAATTTCATAAATTGCACTTAATGCAAGCACTAATTCAATTGGGATATATAAAGCCCAAACTCCTTTGAGATTACTTATTCTTATTGCTATTTCTCTGATTGGATAAGCTAGGAGAAGGCCGAAGCAGAAATGGACAATTCTGTCATAATGGTTTCTCGATAAGGCTAAGAATTCTTGGAGCCAGTAACCAAAAGGAACTTCAGAATATGTATAATGTGTGCCGATAATATGGAAAGTCATGAAAATGAAAATGAGAGTGTAGGAAATGTTTGAGAGTTTGAACCATCTTGTTATTAGAACAAGGAATATTACAAATGGGACTGTTAGAAGATTTTCTAAGATCCAATCGTGTCTGTAGGATACATTTATGCTTAGGATTATCCAAATAGTGATAAAGAGAATTAAAAGGAGCAGCGAGAATTTGTCTTTGAGTTTGATTTTTTCATGATTATAAGAGAAGATAAGGGCTGTTACTAAGGATATTATGAAAATTATCCAAATATTTAGGTTAAAGCTTATTTCTAGAGAGATAAACATGGATAGTGCTGTTAAGGAAGATAGTGTTAGAAGATAAATGCTTTTTTTATAATTAAAATAGAGAAGCAACATCGCTGTTAGTGTTATAATTATTTTTTCTATTATATTTATTTTATATGTTTCATTGAGAAAGAAATAAATTAAAATAGTTAGAATAATTATGATTGAAGTAGCTAGAATACTATTTTTCCCCTCTTTTTTCATAGATTTTATAAGTGAAGAGTGTTTATAAATAATATGCACGGCTTAGCTTTGCGTGAGATTAATGTTTTCCCTTAAGTAATCCTTCATGTAAATCTAATCTTTCTAATAAATTTTCGTATATAATCTATATCCAAACAGTCAACTTCATTCTTTTTTGTGGTCACAAAGTTTAGGGTTCCAAGAAATAACGATAAGAGGAGGAACATATATGTTTATAAAAATTAGTTATTTATCCTTAATATGAAAAAAAGAGCGGCGGTTATTAGTGCCATAATCGGAATTGCTTTAGTTGTAACAATCTTTATTTTTATGACAATTAATTTTCAAAAGTCTGTTGTATTAAATGATGAAGAAAAAGATGATATTCAAGATGATTTTTTAAGTCAAGGGCTTGGTGACTTTTGCTTTAATGAAGAAGATTGTCTTGAATTTTGTCCGAACAATCGAAGAAGGTGCGGAGAATATTGCAATAACAATAAAGAAAATGAAGTGTGTCAAAAACTTTTTCCATTTGAAGTAGCTTCTGACGATAAAATATTAAAAGAGGAGGAAGGTAATACAATCCCCAGTGATATTCCTTCTTGTGGTGATAGAACAGAGTTTTTCACTGCTTATCCTATTAAACTTTCAGATTTAACGTCCATTAGGCCACTTGGTTTTATAGGTGCTGCACCAGAGCATATTTATCCAACAGATCATGTCTATTTTTTCCTTAAAAAAGATTCTTCAGGTCATCCAATTGAGGTCCCAGTCTATTCTCCTGGCGACGTGTGGATTACTAGAATAAAGGAAATCAAAATGGAAAGACCAGTTCCCGACTCAACAGATTATTCTATACATTTCTTGCCTTGCAGTGAGTTTCAAGGATTTTATTTCCACCTTTCAACAGTTACTGAAAAAATCAAATCAGAAATTAAACCGCCTTTTAAATATTGCAGGGATGAGGAACTTGGTCGTTTTAAACTCAGGGCTTGTGAAAAGGATGTGAGAATTAAATTGAATGCCGGAGAAGTTATGGGAACTGTAGGGCAACTTGAATGGCAATATTCTTTTGACTTAGGAGCATATGATATGAGAACTTACGCATTAGATTATGCGAATCCTTCAAGATGGAAGGAATGGCAGAAGCATATTGTATGCCCCTTTGACTATTTTAAGGGAGATGTCAAAGATAAACTCAAATCTAGACTCGGTGAGAATGATATTTTGAGAACAATCGAGCCTATTTGCGGCGAGATTGAGCAAGATGAGTCAGGCACAGCTCAAGGCGTTTGGTTTGTTAAAGATGCTAAAATGTATACTCGACCTGAGCTTTCTCTTATTCATGATTTTATCGATCCAAGGATAGGTGCATTTGCTTTCGGTTTTTTACCTGCCGAGAGCAGTTTATCTCCAGATGTGCTGCATTTTATTCCAAAAAATGAAGGTTTGGTTAATCGTGATTTCAAAGATGTTAGTGATGATGGAAAAATCTACTGTTATGATAAGCTTGTTAAACAATGGAGCTATGATAAGAAACCAGAACAGTTAATCGTTCTTATACAACTTACAGGTCCTACAACATTGCGAATTCAAGGGAAGAAATCAGATAGCTGTGGTAGTGGACCATGGTCATTCAGCTCTAGCTATATGGAGTTTGAACGATGAAGTTTTATATGTGAAAGATGAAAAAAAGTGAAATTTTCTGAAAAGAATTTTTCAAAAAATTTATAAGTAAGCTTATTTTAATAGGATTAACTATTCGAAGGTTAGATCTTTATGATAAAGAAAAAAAGAGGGTTTAGAAAAGAGAGTAGAAGATCTTTTAGAAGAAAATTCAATACTTCATTTTTTTTGCTTTTTTTATTAGTAGGTATTTTTATTCTTCTTTTAAACTTTTTTATTCAAGAATTTTATGTGGAAGAGGTAAGGCTTTCTGAGAGTGTGTGGAGATCATCAATGTTTCCTGAGAATTGGGAGCCGATAGATAAAATAGGTGTTGTTGAAGGAGTTAATGTTTTTTCCGATGTTGAAGGAACTAAGGACGAGAATGGTAATAGTGTTAGTGAAGCCCATCCTGCTTATCATCCCAAGAGATTTTTGCATGATTTTTCTTATGCAGGCTATCATAGTGGAGAGAAGCCAATACCTCCAGAGGATCCAAACGCTTGGACTAAGAGAGCGAGTGTTTTTGATGTGACTAAGAGCCCTTATAATTGTGTTGCCGACGGCGAAATGGATTGTAGAGATGCAATTCAGAGAGCTATTGATGATGCTGAAAATGCAGGGAGAGGTATTGTTTATCTGCCTGTTGGAGAGTATAGGATTAGTGCGGCGAATTCCTATTACTTCTTACATCTTTCAAAGAGCAATATTGTGATTAGAGGTGATGGATCTGATAAAACAAAGATTAAGGTTGATCCTTATTATAAAGGAGTATTTGATGTGCGTGATAAGAGTGTTTTTCTTGCTGAGCCCAAGGGAGAAGGTGATTATGGATGGAGTGTTGTAGGAAATTCAGTAAGTATTACGAAGGACCTTCCTTTTCCGACAAAGGTGATTCCTGTGAGTGATGTGAGCGGTTTTAAGATAGGAGATCCAATAATTATTGAGGGATATTGGACAGATGAATATATTGCAGAACATGATATGCAAGGTGTTTGGCAGCCAGGTAATAAGATTGCTTATACATGGAGGAGGACGATTAGAGGTCTTGATCCTGCTCGAAAAGAGATTAGTATTGATGTGCCTACGCGTTATCGCGTTAAAAAAACAGATAATCCTGTTGTCGCTAAGACCAAACAAGGCATATCTGAAATTGGCTTGGAGCACTTTTCTATTGGAGAGATTAGACATCCTCTTGAGTGGCCTGATAGTGCTGATAGTGATAGTGCTGACGCTATTGTTAAATCCATGAAAGGCCATTATGTGATTGCATTTCGTAATGTTTGGAATGGATGGATGTATGATTTGAAAAGCTATAGGCCTCAGGAAAATGCAAACCGTCAGACAGATAATACTCTTTATGGTAAGTACGACGTTGAGATTTTGAATATGGTAGTGTATATGAAACACGCTCAATTTGTAACGCTGAAAAACTTTTATTTTAAGAATATGCAAGTAGATGATAATCCTGGAGGAGGTCATGGATATGCGATTACTCTTTTTGCAACGAATGATGTACTTGTTGAGAGTGGTACTTTACAAAAGGTGAAGAAAGGGTTTGCATTTAATCGAGGAGGGGCTAGCGGTAATGTGATTAAGGACGTGACTGTGAAAGAAGTTTTTACGACGCAGAACGATTTTCATTCTTATTTAGGTAGTGCGAATCTTATTGATAATAACAATCTTGAGGGCACTTATTGGGAGGCTGCAGTTCGTCCTCTTGATCCACCGCCAGGAACTGATCATGGACATGGAACCTCAGAGAGTGTTTTCTGGAATACGAAGGGCGCGCGTCTTACTCTTCCAGTGCTTACATGGTGGGATCGTGATAATGATAATGATAATAAGAGAGACGATGATGAGCCACATGGTGCTTTTGCTGACGAGGGGATTATTGTGTCCAATCAATTTGGTTGGGGATATATTATTGGAACCCATGGGTTATTCTCAGATGTAATTACTGCAAGGATGCCGGATCGTCGAATAGGCAATAACTTTTGGAAACCAACTATCTTGCCGAGAGATTATCGAGAGGGCATTGGTTACGACAAGGATCCTAAATATGTGGGGAGGAGTTTGGAGCCGAGATCTCTTTATGAGGGACAGCTTGCTTTGCGATTAGGAAAGAAGCCGCCTGTACGACCTGTTAAAGTTGAAGGAATTATCATTGATAATAATGATGAGGGCTTTAGTAAGGAAGGAGGTGCTTGGCAGGTTTCAAAGGCAGTAGGGTATTATGGTGTTGATTCAGTTTTTTCAAGGGGTCCAGGAAATGCTGCTTTTTGGACTGCACAATTATCACCTGGCTTGTATCGAGTATATGCTTGGTGGACTTATTTGGACAGTAGATCTGAGAATGTTCCTTATAGTATTTACAATGGAGATAGTTTGTTGGGAACTGTTCGAGTTAATCAGAGAAATTCTAATTTAGCTGGAAATTGGAATTTGTTGGGAGAATATAGTTTTGATAAAACTGCGAAAGTTGTTTTGAAAGTTGAGAATAATGATGCAAGTTATAATGCAGATGCTGTGAGATTTTTTAAAGTGAAGGATATTGACCCTGTGAAATGTGTGCCTGAGAAGGAGATTTGTGATGGTGAAGATAATGATTGTGATAATGAAGTTGATGAAGGCGTGAAGAAGAACTTCTATGCTGATAAAGATAGAGATAAATATGGGGCAGGAGAGAGTGTACAAGCATGTGTTGCTCCTGTAGGATATGTTGAGAATAGTCGAGATTGTAGCGACGACAATCATCCTGAGTTGAATGTTATGAGGGATTGTAGTTATAATGGAAATGGTTGCGGGAAGTTTTCTTTATGTATTAATGAATGTCCTCTTCCGCCTGCTGAGCAGTGTAATAATGTTGATGATGATTGTGATAATGAGGTTGATGAAGTGTGTCCACCTACTAGACCTAAATTAAGTTTGACCTCGCCTATAGAAGGATTAGTTTATCAGCAGAGGTCTGTTCCTATTATTTTTGATAGTGAAAATGCAGCAAGTTGTCAGTATGAATTGAATGGTATAAAGAAGAATATCGTTTGTGCTAAAAAAGGATTGCCCTTTAGCTGGCTGAGTGATCTTTTGCACGGCGAATACAGTTTCAAATTGGTGGCTGATAATAATGGACAACAAACTTCAGTAGAGAGGAAGTTTAAGATAGAGATTAAAGAAGGTAAGAAGTTTGTTGTTAAGTATGTTAGATTTAAGGGTAAAGGAAAAACAACTGATTTAGATAAGAAAAGCGATGATGAATTAAAAAGAGTTTCTATTGTTTTGGACGATGATCATGGAGCGATAGAGTTTTCTGAGAACATTGATCTGACTGCTGATGCGGATATTAGCAACACAATTGATATAGATTCTAACGTTAATATTTCTAAAGGGAAAGTTGAAGTGAAGAGTGATGTGTTGAAATCTTTAAACAAGAAAGCTAAAGTTAGTTTAAGAGCATTGAATTTAGTTAATCCTAGAATATTGAAAAATGGCAATGTATGTTATGAGCCTGATTGTGTAAAGGAGAGTTATGTTAATGGCACTTTTATATTTAATGTGGTTGGATTCAGTATTTATGGTGTGGAAGAGACTTCTGTGGCTCCTCCTCAAAATCAAGATGAAGAACCGCCTAGACCTCCTATTGACGATGGTCCTGGGAGATATCCAGTGAAGAAACCTAATGTGACTGATGAAAAGAATGATTCTAAAGGCAATGTTATAGATTTTGCTAAGTTACAGCGAATTATTATTAAAGATGATATGAGTTTGTTCTTAGTGAAAGATGGAGAGGACGTTATACTTGAAATTGATGGAAATGAAGAGAGAGTTGGGTTTGGGATTTTAGAAGATAGTGTTATAATGAAAACATTTAGTGAGAGTTATGAAATTAAAAATCGAAAGATAGGTGAAATTTTCTTGAATGGAAAGGAGGTGTATGTCGCTGTCAATGAGCTTAGGGAGGGAAATGCAGTTATTGTTATTGGGTTTGATAGGGAAGAGGTTAGTAGAAATGTAGAAATCGATAAGTCAAGAGAAAGGGTTAAGGTAACTTACATATTAGCTATTATTTTTGTATTTATGTTAATAATTGTTGTTTCATTATACTTATATTATTTGTTGAAGAGCAATTATTACAATGTTTATAGAGAGGATTATTAAATGAGAGAAAAAAGGAACAAGACTAGGAAACCTAGGAATCAAACAAGAAAGAGATTTTCTTTTCTAGTATTTTTATTAATTCTTTTAGTTTTGGTATTTATTATAATCTTATTATTTTTTAAACAATTTATTTTTGTTAATAGGAATAAATATGAGGTTGATCTTTCTTCTGTAAATGAGGCTTCATCTGGACTTCTTTACCCAGAGGATTTTGTTTATAAGGGAGCATTTAGATTCCCTTCTTTTAGTGATTGGCAGTCATATGACAGATGGGGCTATGGAGCAACTAGTTTAAGTTATTCTCCTGTTGGAGATCCACGAGGACAGAATGATGGCTATTACGGATCTTTGTTTGGGACCGGTCATGTGTATGCTAAGAAGGTTTCTGAGATTAGTATTCCTTCGCCTGTGAATTCTAAAAATCTTGAAACTTTACCTGTTGCAAATTCGCTGCAATCTTTTACAGATATTACTGAAGGGCTTACATCGAGTTATTCAGAGTTAGATAGTTTTGGTGGACTTGCATATGTTCCTGCCCAAGGATCGCAGAAAAAAGATTTATTGTATTGGAGTTGGTATACATACTATGCGGTACAATCCCCTGGTAATATTGATTTCCCTAGTTTTGGTTCTTCTGAACTTGATCTTTCAAAAGTAGGCGATGCGTTAGGGCTTTGGAAGGTCGGTCCTTATGGAGAAGAGGAATATAATCAGAAGAGAACTTCTAGGTATATGTTCGATATTCCTCTTTCATGGGCGAATAAATATACTCCTGGAAAGACAATTATGGCAGGGAAAGGCGATGGTGCTGGAAATGTTGCGAATAGTCATGGCCCAACCATGATAGCATTTACACCAATTAGTACATCTCAGCCCCCAGTTTCTCGGGCAGTTCTTGATGCGCAGATTTTAGTGAATTATCCTCCTTCTGGAAATTATTTTCCTGATTGGACTGCCTGTGATGCGTGGACAGGAGCTTCTTGGGTTAAATCTGGGGGGAAGGAGGCGATTGTAGTAGTTGGAAGAAAAGGGTTAGGGAAAGAATGTTATGGTTCTCCAGATATTTCGAGTCAATATTGTTATGATCCATGCGATTTAACCAAAGGATATCATTGTTATCCTTATGAGACGCAATTTTTGTTGTATAATCCACAAGATTTAGCAGAAGTTGCCCAAGGAAGGAAACAGCCTTATGAAGTAGTTCCTTATGCTGTTTACAAGCCTGCTGAGCACTTGTTGAATCCTTCATGTCCAGCAACCATAGGGGTTGCTTCAGACCGTGAGCGAGGAATTTTGTATACTGCTGAATCGAATGCAGAGAATCCTATTGTGCATACTTTTATTTTAGATAAGACCTCTTCTAATGCAGTTTGTGGAGATGGAGTTGTACAAGGAATAGAACAATGTGATGATAAAAATAATGTCAATGGGGATGGATGCAGTGCTACATGCAAGAATGAAATTAAAAAAGGAGATAAACCCTTTATTAGGATTTATTCGCCAGAAGAAGGAAAGATTTACAAGAATCGTCCTGTCTTTCTAAAGTTTATTATATCTGGGGCAGATAGCTGTAGCTATGAATTAGACAGTGCTAAGTTGGGAAATGGTTGTGATGTGAAAGAAGTAATAAAGATTCTTTCATATCAAATAGAGAAATCCGAGCCGCATATAATAAAAGTTTCTGCTACAAATATTAATGGCGTTAGTGAATTAGTCGTTAAATTCAATTATTTACAAACAAGAAAAGCTATAATTAAGTATTATGAGTTTAGAGGCATTGGAAAAACAACTAATTTAGATGATTTAACTGATAAAGATTTGGAAAATGTTTCTTTGGTTTTAGATAATGATCAAGGAAGAATTGAGTTTAGTAAATCTAATTTAGCAAAAGGTATTATTAATGATGAAATTGACTTAGATTCTTATATTGATATTTCTCAGGCTAAGATTTCTGTAAATAGCGAGAAATTAACTGAATTGAACAAGCCTGCAAATTTGATTTTCTATAATATTGTATTTGATAAGCCAAAGATTTTGAGAGATGGAGTAGAATGTAACGGTTGTAAAATAATTAATTATGATAAAGATAAGAAAGAATTAATTATTGAAGTTTCTGGATTTTCAATTTATGAAATTGTCGAGGGAAAGGTTGAAGAGCCGCCGCCTCAACCACCCGGAGGTAATGGAGGTGGAAATGGCGGCGGTGGCAGTATTATTGAAATTCTGAAGAAGCCCAAGAATGAAACTAAAATAAATATGACAGGAATTGTTAATAAGAGTATTGATTTGCAGAGGGTTTATATCGGTGAAAGTGTTAGCTTAGTTAATATTAGTAGTGGAAATAGGTTTATATTTAATTTAGATGGAAGTGAGAATTCTGTTTTGTTTGAAGTTATTGGAAGCAATGTTATTTTGAAGGGTTTAGCTAGTGATTATAAAATAGAGAAAGGGCAGGTTAGTGAAATTCCAATTGGGGATAGAAAAATTTATGCAAGTGTTAAGGATTCTGAAGAAGAAAATATAGTTATTGCTATTGGGACCGATGGAACTAGTGTTAAAAGAGAATTAATTGAAGAGGTTGAAGACAAGCAATATTTGATATTCTATTTGTTAGTTATTGTTGTTGTATTATTGTTGATTATTATTGTCCCGCTTAGCACTTCACACCAAAGATTTAAATAGCCAGAAGTTCGCTTAAAATTAAGCGTTTGTTTATGCACGAGAATAACATAAAAATGTCAAATATAGGAAAAACCTACACCATAACAAAGAAAGTAGCAAAGCATGGGGAGCAAGCAGTTATAGTTATACCTAAGTTTCTGAGTTCTGAAATTAAACCTAGGATGGTCATTGAAGCCAAAATCACTATTGTGAAGGAGGAAGAATATGAGTAAGGAAAAAGTTATCAACACGATTAACGAAATTACCAATCGTTATCATTTCACCGCGGTAGACGGAGAATTTAATGGGAGACATTTTCCAAATAATTTGGTATTTACAACACTTTCTTATCTTACTGATGGAAACCATGTTCTTATAGGGGACCCTGGTTGGGGAAAAACAACTCTTGCTCAATTAGTCTCTACTAAATTCTCAGGTATACCTTTTGATTTGTATGAATCTCTTACTGTAGAAGGACATCCTGGTGCTTTCACAGAAAAATGGAAAGCTCGTCCTCACTATGGAGCTCTAGCGAAAGCTGGGGAAGAGAAAGTGATTTGGCAGGGGAGTTTTGGATTAGATACTTTTATTGTTGATGAAGTAAATCGTGTTACAGCTGATGTTCAGGATGAGATGTTAGAAGGGATCCGAACAGGAAGATGGAAATATTTGAACGATGTTATCTACGAAGGAAAGAAGCCTGTCTTCTTTACCATGAATGATCGAGATGATGGCAATGGAGACGTCATTCCCCCTTTGAAAGATAGAATTGATATTGTTACTGAGCAAAGCGCTGAGGGCCCATTATATGATTATCGTAATGCTGCAAAGTGTATTAGAGAAGATTTGAGCAGTCCAGAAGCAACAACTGAGGCGTTAGATGCCCTCAGTCAGATAAATTTCGCTCGATTCAAAGATATTGTCCATAAGAGCAGAAAAGGAGATTATCTTACACATGACGAAAAACAAAAAATACAGGAAGAAATTATAGCAATTCCTTTTACTAATGACGCCAATTATTTCCTATGGACATTTGCTTGTGAAATCAACTTTAATTACCGATATGGAAAGAAACGAAGACAAGACCCTCTTAGTGAAGAGAGTCATGATAAAAATTACGCAGGCGTTCATGTAAAAAACAGTTTCAGTCCACGACCTCAAACGGCTGCAGAGACATATGCGCGAGGATTAGCATGGATACTTGGTCACGATAAAGTTGAATTAGATCATGTGCGATATGTTTTGCCTTTTATTACGGCGCATAAATTGCAATTTACTAAAGATTTCAGAGATCATTGTGCAAAAAATCTACGTACTGACTGTGAGGATTTGCATGTGGCAAAAGAATTAGTCAAAATTGTACATGGAAATTACGAGAAGAGTATAAAACCATTGAGAAATGTTATTGCAAGAATACAACAGGGGAAAGCAAATCCAAGTGAAGTGAAACTTGACGAGCATGATCATCCTCTCCTCAGGTACATTATCCAGAAAAAGATTCTCGAACCTAAATGTAATTTATAATCCATAGGATAAAACACCATGAAATTAGAAACCCAATTAAAATATGGGGATTTATTCGATTCCCTAGAAAGAGAAAAAGAACAAGAAATAAGAAAAATCAAAGTTCATAAAGACAAAGACTTAGAAGCTCTTTGTAAGAGTTATG
>Ga0213870_1000415_pt1 | contig 20623 bp, 24 predicted proteins | sample WICALVC2017_Meta_FD_160119 | JGI IMG/M metagenome (GOLD analysis project Ga0213870, IMG submission 160119) | Freshwater microbial communities from subterranean cave lake in Wind Cave National Park, South Dakota, United States - WICALVC2017 | ecosystem: Environmental > Aquatic > Deep subsurface >... | reverse complement strand
TATTAAATGCTTCCAACAACAGATGAATACCCTTATGCGGAGCAATCCTTCCTACATAAAGCAGAACTTTTTTATTTTTAAGATTGTATTTTTTTATTATCTTGTCGCCTTTTGCTCTTTTGTTAAATCTTTTTGAATCGATCCTGTTATATATGACTTCGCTGTCCAATCCAGATACTTTTTTCAAGTCTTCTTTTAGGTACTTGCTGACTGAATAAGCCTCGTCTACATTTTTTAATGTGATATTAGTAAAGATGGAAAAAACCCACATATAGAATTTCTGGAAAATATTGTTTAACAATCCAGTTGTGTTTATGCCGTGATTATAGTAAATATATTTTGTGTTGTATTTTTTCTTTGCAAGGTAAGCCAGCCAGTTCATTGGATAGAAATGGCTTATAACAACATCATAATCTTTCAGATTTTTATAAAAATTCATTTTTTTGAAATCAAGGAAGAATAAAAGCCTGTACATGCGCTGAATAAAGGGATTTTTAGGCATTCCTAAAACAATTATTTTGTAATTTTTTGGCTTTATGCTCGATTCAAGGGTGATTACAGTCACCTTATCTCTTTTTTTTGAATGTTCTTCTGCCTGCAGCTGCACTACTCTGTCTATGCCGCTGTAATAGTTGAATGTCGGAGTCAAAATCGCTATTTTCATTTTTGGGATTTTATTTTTTTCTTATTCCTTAAAATTTTTAATCCATGCTTCGCATAAATTTAGTGCTCGGCAAAATTGTCTTTGCCACTAATTTTGCCTCGCCTATTGATTCACTAAGACAATCAAAAAATGGGTTACCTCACTCACTATGCAGTAAGAGGTCGTTCTCGTTTGTTTTTTGTATTTTATTTGATGATTATTGAGTTTTTTTAATGTGTTATTTTTTGTTATTGAATTTGTTTTATATCAATCCCAATAAATGCTGTATTTTCAATTTCAAAACCATGAAATATCCAGCTGCAAGTTGCGGAATCCAAAGCTTTGAGCTGCCTTTTGTTCTGTTGACAAATGTTATAGGGATTTCTTTTATTTTAAAGCCTTTTAAATGCGCTTTGAATAAGACTTCCTGCACTATAGAAGGCCCTTTTGATTCAAGACTATAAACATTTATTCTTTCCAGCACTTTTCTTTTAAAGCATCTGAATCCAGAATTGCAATCCTTGACTTTTATGCCGAGCATTATGGTTATATAGAGGTTTGCTCCAAATGTAACAAATTTTCGAAACCAGCTTCTTCCAATTTCCTTTGCGCCTTGAACTCTTCTCGAGCCGAGAACTAAATCTGCATTTTTCAGCTCTCTAAGCATTGATGGTATGTACATTGGATCATGAGAAAAATCTGCATCCATCTCTACAACTGTATCTGCGCCGTGTTCTAGGCAATAAACAAATCCATCTCTGCCTGCAGAACCTCTGCCTTTGGCTTTTCTCCTTAATAAAAGATGAATGTTTTTATGTTTTTTAGATATATTTTGCACTAATTGCCAAGTGCCATCTGGGCTGTTGTCATCAACAACAACAATATGGAGATTTTTTATTTTTAATTTTAGAATTTCATCTATTAATTCCTTAATGTTTTCGCTTTCGTTGTAGGTTGGGATCATTACAAAGGTTTTCATTCAGACTAGCCTCTTAACAGCATTAACAAACTTATTAATATCCCACTTTGGTGGATATTTGCATTTAGTCTCATAAGAACAGTATGATTTCCCTTTTCCAATAATTTTTATTCCTCTATTGTATAACTCGATTTCAGTAGAAGAAGTGACGTAAAAAAATACTACAATCTTTTTCTTCAAGGCAGTTCCTATATGCAATGCCAAGCTGTCGCTTGTAACAAGGATATCACATAAATTTACCAAAGAGGCAAATTCCATCAAAGAATTCCTGCAGCCAGCATCAATAATATTTGTTTTTACCAATTTTTTAATTTTCTTATTTCTATTTGTTTCTTCTGGACCCCCGAAAAGCAATAATTTTGCGTTTAATTTTTTATTCAGCTTGTCGATTAATTCTGCTGTTTGCCCCTCGCTTAGTTTTTTGTCCTGCCATCTGCCGCCAGCTCCTGTATTTATGCCAATAATTAAGTCTGTTTTTTTGATTTTGTTTTTTTGTGCGAATTTCTTGCCAAAATCAATTTCTTTTTTAGTCAAACTCAGAATAGGTTCTTGTTTTTTATATTTCAAACCCAAAATTTCATACATTATTTCCTGGTATGTTTTTTTATTTTGTGCCTTTAGTAAATCAGCTTTTTGTTTTCCATATTTTGAAGTCAAACCCATGTCAAACCACAAGGCAGAATCTTTTGAATAGATTTTTTTATTGTTTTTAATAAATGCTCCAATTATTTTTTTAGAATTTATTCCTGAGGCAAGTAAGCAAGCTTTATGCTCATCATCCAAGCTTATGACTAAATCATGTTTTTTATTTAATTTATTTTTGAAGTTGTTTATTACGTGTATTCTGTTAACAAGATTGTTATATTTTAGAACATCAAAAGACTCTTTTTCGGTAACCCAATCTATGTTGCAATTCTTGTACTTATCTTTAAGACCTTGAAGTACAGCAGTTGTCCTAATTACATCCCCTATTGCCCCCAGCTTTATTATCAGTATATTCACTCTATAGAATGATTTTTGGGCTATTTTAAAGCTTTTCTTTGTTAAATATGTTAGTTATAGAATTAGTATTAATATAATAATCAATATGAGACCCATGCGCTCTCTTGACAAGGTAAATGGTGAGCGAGGTTCGACGAGCTCACCTCGCATTTCACTGGGTGCCCCTCATAGCTCTATTATTACGCATAATACACTAATGGGTCACCTCAATCACTATACTTCAAGAGGTCATTAGGGATTGTTTAATTTTTATCTATTAATTATTTGATATTTATTGATTTGTCTTTTAATGATTTTATCTTTGTTGAATATTAACATTGTCAGCAATCTTTATAAAGCCAATTATTTGACATAGAGCTATGAAAATCAATAGAAACTATTTAGAAGTTGGTATATTCATTATAGTATATTTATTTGCATTGTATCTCTGGACTTTGCCATTCCAAAAAAACCAAATTCCTTATGGCGAATTTGATGCTATTTCACATTGGGAGCTGGCTGATTATATTGCCCAAACTGACAGGACATTTGTTAATTTGCCTCCTTTTTTGGATTATTCTTATGGAAATAATAATAGATTTAAGCCGCACACTTTGTGGTATCATCCGCCATTCCATACAGATCTTGCAATCATGTCAGCATTTTCAGGACAAGGAATGGTGCCAATATACTTGACAAATGCAATATTTGCAAGCTCTATTCTTATATCTGTATTTTTTGTCATTAGAAAATTATACGGATTTTTGCCTGCTATCTTATCCTCATTTCTACTGGCATTTTCAATGCGGGACATTATGCCCTATCTTTGGGGGCAGTGGCCTGAAAGGTTTGCATATGCCTTTGTACCGTTAATCCTATACTGCTTTTATGCGTATTACACAACTTATTCAAAAGAAAGCAGCAAGCCGATTTATCTCTATATTATGTCATTGCTTCTTGCAATTGACATGCTTATCCATCCATTGATATTTTTTCATTCTGTCTTAGGATTATTTGTTTTGGCAATTTTATTGTTCATAAAAGAAAGAAAATTGCCATTTAATATCAAGCATATAGGAATATCATTTATCTTATTCATTATTTTGTTTGCAATTTTCCCGTATCAAACTGGAAATGTTATAAAATCATTCCAGCAGGGCCAGAGAGGTGAAATAAAATTTTCAATCTCAAGATTATGGCATTGGGCTCCAAACCCAGCTGATTTTGTTGGCTCTGTTCCAGCTTCGTATTTCTCTTTTAAAGAGATGCACGGCTTATGGACCTTGCCTTTTTTATTGATTGGAATAGCTGTTCTATTTATAAGAAGAGAAAAAAGAGATTTATTGCTTTTAGCATGGCTTATAAGTTTGTATCTTGTTTTGCACAGGGATTTGATAGGAAAGGCAACATTCTTGCACAGGTCATTGTCTGCAAGCGCGCATATCTTTGTGCCAATAACCATCATCGGGGCGTTATCCATTGCATCTTTCATTAAATTAAATCAAAATATCAAGATATTCCTGAAATACGGGGCAGCTGCTTTGGTAGTTGCGCTTATTTTGGCATATAATCTGCCGACGGCATACTCGGTTTTGAGCAAAGCATATGACTCGCCAATAATACGGCTGAATAATGCGCAAGTTGAAGTGAGCGAATGGCTGAAAAATAATCTAAATGAAGGCCAAAATGCATCAATCATAGGCCCGCCTGCGGAAATAACGCAGAAAGTTTGGTGGATGGCATCTGTATCGCACAGGACAAGCTTCTATTTTGAGGGCTTTGTAAAGTGGCGCACTTATGAGAAAAACAGGAATGAAACAATAATATACCATCTGATGAATGATTATATGGTTGTGGATTATTCAGATATTGCGCTGCTTAGCGATAAAAGCTTTGTTGAGAATCTGCAGGCATTTGAGAAATCAACTTTGCAAAACCATGCTTTATTGTACAATAAAAATAATATAAGAGTTTACAAATATGGGACAAAAAGCTGAATATTTTGGATTTGCTGGAATAGTTATTGCAGTAATTTTGATATTTTTGTTTTTTATTTTGGGAATTAAAGGCCTTATGACCGGCATAGCTTTGATTTTATTTTTGGATGTTCCATTTTATTTGATTTTGGACAATTTTGAGCTGGAAAATGATGAAAAACTTATTTTTTCATTTTTCTTGGGAGCGGGAATTTTCTCGTCAATTGCTTACTGGATAGGATATTTTATCTCGTTCAGAATATCCATATTTCTGACTTTGATTTTGCTGTTATTGGCGGCTTTCTTAATCAAAAAACTTTACAAGAGAAAGGTTATTTCTTCAAGCTGATTGTTCCGATTCCTAATAGTATCAAAATCAGCGGCAATAAGATTGTGTGATACTTAATATTTAATCCAATCAGTCCAATATAATAGCTTAATATGTCAATCAATCCTGCGGCCAAAGCAATTCCAATCAAAAATCTTTCGATAAATTCCAATTTATCGTACCAATACAGCATTATAAAGTAGCCTGGCAGAATGAAAAGCCAGAAAATCGACAAGACAGTTCGCAATAAGGCAACTAAATTCTCCTTATAAAAAGCAATTTCAAAGATTATTAATGCAATTATAAAAATCAATCCTATACGCAACAATTCTTTTTTTATTTTGTCAAAAACTTCTCTCTTCAATGCAATCTTCTCCAACTTTGTTATTTTTTATTACTGCTACAGCATCATTCTGGAATACAACTTGTGCACTTTTGTTTATTAAATCATTTGCAATCAACAGATTATATTGTGCCAAGGCATTTTGCCTGCTGGCTTTGTCAACAACGAAATAGTCAAAATTGCATATATTTTGGCTTCCAAAAGAAAACTCTTTTGGCATTTCATTTCCATGGTCTGCAAAAGAGAAAAATGATTTCCTGTACACCAAGCCGCCGCCATTGTCGCCTGGCAGCTCTGAAATATATGATTTCTTGATTTTTCTTTCGTTCAAGGATTTTATATAATATTCTGGATCAACTTGGTAATGAATTCTTTTAGAATTTCTCAAAAGTGCATCTTGCGAGTAGATGTCTCCGTAAAGAAAATATATCTTTGCATTCTCCTCTGTATTTTTTTCAATCCAATTAAAGGCTTCCCAATGATAGCTGTCCATCAATCCGCTTGATGATAATTTTTCGTATTGCAGAATAAAAGGGATTTTCAATAAGCCGATAAACACGAAAATAAATAAAAACGAAATAATTATTGAATAAATAATACGCCATTCTTTTATCAAGAATTTTAAAAGCTGGTATATTGCAAAGCCGAAGAAAAAGGAAAGGTATAGCGGCCAGAAAAATCTTATTTGGAATGCCCTGACATCAAAGCCAATATAGTTTCCAAAGCCTAAAAATAGCATTGAAAATGATGCTAAAGTTGCCACATTTGGCTTGTTTTTAAATGTTAACAATGAAAAAGCCATTCCAATTGCAATAAATAATAAAACAAGTTTGAAATCTAAAATATAAAAGCCAGGATTGCCTTCCCAAACAGGCATTTTGAAGAATTGATAAGGCTGGGTAATCATCCAGGTATTTTTGAAAATTATTAGGTAGTAAGCAGTTAAAACCAACGCAATAATTCCCGAATAAATAATCTTTTTTATCAAGACCCAATTAAAATTTCTGAACAGCAATCTCATAATCAAAAACAGCAAAATAAAAATCGAGGCAAAAATTAAACTAGCTGTATGAGCCAATATGCTGGCTGCAATAAGAATTCCAATAATCACATAAAATTTTTCCGTATCAAATTTTATGAAGCTCCAGAATAATGCAAGCAAGAAGAATTGCCCGAGCAGAGATGGCCAATGCCCCCACACAAATCCTGTCATTGGGGCTCTTGAAAATATAAGCAATGATAAAGGCAAAGACATTAATGCAATATTTTTGTTAAAATCCCTTACTATCAAATAGAAAATCAGCATTGCAAATCCGCTAAAGAGAAAAACAATAAAGTAAATAGAATCGTAGACTTCCAATCCGCTTGAATATGAGAATATTGCAGCAATATGGTATAAAATAGGAGGGTATCTTCCAATTACATCATTAAAGCCTTTTGATATGTAAAAAGCCTCGTACCTGAAATTTCCAGCATCTTTTATAGCCTCTGCCCTTACCTGGTGCTGGAATGCGTCAGAAGCAAGATAAGCGTAGGGAAAATCATGCTTTAACTGATGATTAAAGAGTATTCCGGGACCTATAAATAAAAATATCGCGAAAAAAATTGCCAAAAATATTTTTTCAAGGTCAAGTTTGATTCTTATCACCAGATTTGGATTTGTTTTTATAGACAAAATACCCAAAATAAATAATAATTAAAATAAATGCTATAAGAGATATAATCTTTCCGTTTCTGTATGACTTTGGCTTGTATTTAAAAACTAATTGGCCTTTTTCTCCATCCAAATGCAAAGCAGCTATTGCATTGTCAGCTTTGTAAATATTAACATCTTTATCATTTATGCTTGCTTTCCATCCTGGGAAATAAGCAAACCTTTCGCTGGCAACAAGCCAGCCTTTTTCACCATTCAAATCAAGAGTTATTTTATGATTTGAATATTGTTTTATATTTATTTCCTTGTAGCTGCCGGAAAGATGATTAAATAATCTACTGACATCTTCATCAGATGCTGAATTTTGTCCTTTAATAATATCTGGTATTATAATTCCCCCATTTGCTACATATTCCTGCAATTTTGGCAAACTCTCTTGGTTAACAGAATCCTTCAATAAAATAATAAAATTGAATTTTTTCAAGATGTCAGAACTAAATTGATTTATGTTAGAGCCTGTTATCAATACAGTATTGGTTTGATCAAGTTTCTGTATTATTAAGTTATACATAAAATCCCTTACTTTGGAATTTTCTCCGACAACCAAAACAGCATTAGGAACAACATAATATCTCGGCAGGAAAGCTTTGTTTTCATAAAGGTAAGGCCCGAATGCTTCTGGCAGAGCGCAATCTTTGCACACATTAAACTTATTAACGAGAGTAAATGCAGTTGAATTGATAAGATCCTTAGCTATGACATACTTCACATTAAGCATTCCCATCATTTTTGAATTCATAGTTTGCTGAGCAATAAAGAGATACGTAACATAATCATTTATCCATATTCCTCCTCCTCCTTTTACTTCAGAAATTCCTTTTTGCGAAAAATAATTATAACCTGCTGCGCCTATTATGTCATTTAGTGCAAGATTCATGGTCCTGGATTTTGCGTCGTCCTTGCTGATATATTCTAGAAGTGGAATATCCGAAGGCTTAATTATCTTCGCAGGCATCGGAAATTTATGCAAAAAAACAAGCTCTCCAATGATTAAAACTGCAATAATAACAAAAACAGCTTTTTCAAATTTTAAAAATGATTTATATTTTGATTTTAATAATACAAACCCATAGGCGCATAAAATTGATGCGGAAAAAGCAAATAAAACCAAAGCCCTTTCGACATGTCTTAGTTTGTTGAACCCTGGAACTTTGTAGAATATGTTTGCAACAAAACCTGATGAATACAATAATGATAAAACTACAAGAATTACAGAAAAAGCTACCACTCTCTTTTTGTAATTAAATATGCCATAAATTAGCAGGATAAAGCCGGCTATGCCAATGGCAGCAGAAAGTCTATTATAGCTTATGCTGCTGACAAAAATCTGGAGCGCATATTTGAGGCTTACGGGCTCGCCCAAAAATTCTTGGAATGGAATATCAGCGCCTCTGCTTGATATCTTTGTGAATTCTATAACAGGCATCAGCTTCATTGCAGACAAGCTTAAAGCCACTATAGAAATTATAAGGCCAACAGATAGAACTTTTATCAATGCTTCAAGAAAATTTTTTCTCGCAAGATTAATAGCAAAATAAATTCCTATTATCAATACCGTATATAAAAAGAGGATCATACTGCCTGCAAAAATCTGCAATGCAAAGAATATTCCGGCCAATACGCTGTAAAAAATCCAATTTTTTGCTTTCAATGCCTTATGCACAAAAAGAAAGATGAATGGAATCAAGGCATAACCTTCCAATATGTTTATATGTCCTGTAATAATGAAGGAGTGCATAAACCCATTGAGCATGTAGATAATTGCGGAGATAAAAGCTGCCTTCTTGTCGCTGACAAGCTCATAGATAAGCCAATACATTCCAAGCCCTGCAATGAAAAAATAAAGAATAATTGCAAGATTCATTGCAAAATAAATATTTCTGAAAAATAATATAAGCAAAAAATTAAGGTCAAACATATAGCTCTCAGGCACAGCAAGCAATGGCTGGCCGGAATAAAAGTATGGAGTCCACAAAGGAAGCTCATAGTTTTTAAGAGATTCTAGTGTGTTATATGAAAGAAATGTCAAGTCATTTATGTAATGGATATTATCCAATATCACTCCCTTGTGCAAAATTTTATTGAAGAAAACTAGGCTTAGGACAAAAAGAACAAGAATGAATATCAAATGCCCTTTTATTCTTTTCATTCTTCACAAATATTCTAAACCTTTTGTTTTTTCCTTCCACAAGCCAAGAACTTCATGAGACCATTTGAATGGACGCTCGCCTTTGGCCATAAGCTTTGAAAGAATTGATATAACTCTGTTACCAGCATTGTTTCCGTAAAGCTTTTTTGCAGTATGCATTCTCTTAAGCAAATTCTCGTGCTTTGTTATATGGTTAATTAGTTTGACGATGTAGTCACTGCTTATAGGCGGCACTAATATATTGCTTCTTGCATCAAAAACAGTTTCTGGTCTATCAGTACTGAATCTGCAAGTCAAGCACGGCTTTCCAATCAGGTTTAATTCTTCTTGCACCCCTCCAGAGTCCGTCAATGCAGCCAGGCAGTTTTTCGACTCAAAAAATTCCACAACATGAGCATACTCTGGCCAAACATTTGTGTGCAAGAAATTCTTGTGTTTTTTTAGTTTCTCTATAGCTTCTCTCATTTTGTAATAGTCTAATGCATTTCTTGTAGCACTCATCTCGATGAAATTAATTTTATAGCCTTTTTTAACTAAATCCGATATAGCCCCAATAATTGCTTTGAATCTTACTGGAGTCATATTTTCTCTTCTGTGTATGTCTATTCTTATCCACTCACCTTTTTCTAATTGAGGGTATATACCAAAAATACTTTTGCTTGATTTTTCTTTTCTTTTAAGTCCAAGAGCATCAACTACTACTCCTCCAACAACCCAAATATTTTTTTCTAAATAGCCTTCCCTTATCAGGTGCTGCCTGTTTAATTCTATAGGAGCAAATAAAAATTCGCTTCCGGCTGCAGATATATAAGTATCCCATTGCTCTGGAAATGGCTCATTTCTAAGCAACAGCCATTTTCCGTAGAATTGCTGATCAATGAATGTGTCTAGGTCAACATTCTTGCAGCGCTTCATGACTTCAGGAGCCATAGATCTTAAGCCAGCCTCAACTTGGATTGCTTTTTCTGCCCTTGAGAACATCCAGGCAGCAGGCACTATAGCAGTCATTATTGTGTCGCCCAAGACAACTGGAACAACAGTCACATTAGGCCAGTTTTTCCTTAGATACCGAGCAAACCAGCTTACTTTTAGGATAAGCTCTGCTGATTTTTGTGCTAAATCCCCTCTAATGGCAAGATTACAAGCAACTTGGTCCTGCAAATTGAACTCTTTCAAGCCATGAGTCAGAACATCATCATAATGCTGATTTGAGTTTATTATAAAGCTTGGAATCCCAGCCTTGTTTGCTGAGATTATAGAGCCATAAAATTTGTAGAAGCATGGTTTTGTTCCTATCACAAAAGCCAAAACCCATTTTTTCTCTTTTGATGCAGACTCCATAACAGAGTTTATGAGGCGCTTGTTCAGATTAGTAGGAAGCATGCTTGGTAGAAAGCTTTCTCCCTCTGGCTTTTCAGCTCCGAACATTGATTCATAAGCGTCAGTTACTGGAAAACCTTTCTGTTCAATCATTTTATCTGCCTTTTATTTTCATATCATACCACAGCTTTGCAGTTTCTTTTAAAATATTTAATACAACTTTTGGTTTAGGCAAGCTTGATCCCTTTGCCTCAAAAATTGATTTGCCAGAGGTTCTTGGATAATGATTTACTCCAATTTCTATTATCTTGAAGCCTTTTTTTCTTGCTTTTGCCAAAAGCTCTGTTGTTGCAACCCCTGTAGTGCATATAAGATTTATGCTATTTATAACTCTTTTGCTGACTAATCTAAATGCACAGTCTAAGTCCTTTTCTTTTGCGCCAAATAGTAAGCGCATCATTATATTGTAGAACTTTGAGGTTATAATCCTTGTTTTTGGATCATGCCTTTTAATCCTGTAGCCTGCAATAACATCATATTTGCCAATATATGGCAGAAATTTCTTGAATTCATTTAAATCAAATTGATTATCGGAGTCTGCATAAAATATGTAAGGATATTTTGCATTTTTGAAGCCCATTATTTTTGCATACCCAATTCCTTTCTTTTCTCTCGGCTGAACTAACAATTTTATTTTCTTGTCTTTTGCTGCAAATTTTTTTACAATATTTATAGTACCATCAGTTGAGCCTTCATATACTATGACAAGAATTTCGTAATTGTTTGCAACTTCTTTCAAAACTTTTACTGCTGACTTTATTATTTTTGGTATATTCTCTGCTTCGTTGTAAGCAGGAAAAAACATTGTAATGTCATGCTTTGGCATATTACAAGAAGAAAAAGAATAGTATTTAAAAGCTTTATTTTAACAAGCTACCATCCCATAACTCCTTTTGCAGCCAGCCAGTTTCTTTGTATGTCAAAAGGCGACCTTATTTTAGCCAGTTGCCTTAAAATAAACTTTGGCCTAAGGTAGAACGACTTATATGCCTTCCTGTAAAGCTGCAGCAATTCCTGCTCATTAAGCAAGTTTGAAGAAAAAGGCATTTTTTCAGGCGCATAGAAGGTAAAGCTGTCCCAGTCATTGCTTATTGTGCCATTGGCTTTTGCTATTTCCCACATTTCTGTGCCTGGCAATGGAGTGGCTACCATGAATTGTGCTACATCAACATCAAGCTCTTTTGCAAATTTGATGGTTTGCAGTACCTCCTCTTTTGTTTCAGTCGGAAATCCAATCATAAAAAAGCCACGAACATCAATTCCAGCCTCATGCGTCATTTTGACTCCTTTTCTGATTGCATCTGTTGTTGTAGCCTTCTTGATGAATTGAAGGATTCTGTCAGAGCCTGACTCTATTCCAAATCCAATCTCGTAGCAGCCTGCATGCTTCATAAGCTTTAGCAGCTCTGGAGTTATTTTGTCAACTCTTGTCATGCAGTTCCACCAGATGTCTAGCTTTTTTTCAATTATTAATTTGCATATCCTCTCAACCCTGCTTGGTATTAAGCTAAAAGTGTCATCAAAAATTTGTATGTCCTTAATGCCGTATGTTTTTACAAGATGCTCTATTTCATCAACAACCCTTTCGGCAGAATGGGCTCTGAAAGCAGTCCCTTCTGTCGGCCTTGAGCAGAAAATACATTGAAATGGGCAGCCTCTCGAGCTCATTAGAGTGGTTGCAGGCGTTCTTCTATAGTTGGCAGGAGATGGCCTGTAAATTTCCATCTTCAAAAGATGCCTGGCAGGCATTGGTATCTGGTCTAAGTTGATAATAACCTTGGGCTTGAGGAATTTAACACTGTCATTTTCTCTCCAAATGACACCTTCCATGCCCTCTAATGGCTTTTTTTCTTCAATTGCCTTTAGAATCCCAGAAAATGTCATGTCAGCTTCGCCATAAACCCCATAATCAACCTGCTCAAACTGAAGCAGGGCATTTGGATCAGCACTTATTAATGTTCCACCTAAAATAGCAACACAATCTTTATTGACTTCTTTTGCTATAGAAACTGTCTTCTTGGCATGCTCTATCTGGGATGTAGATGCGCTTACTCCAACAACATCTGGCTTAAACTGCTTGATGTCATTAGCCAGCTCCTCAAAACCATAGCCAAATACAGTTGCCCATGCAGGTCCGTCAATAATCTTCACATTATGGCCTTCTTTTTCAAGCACCGCTGCTATATAAGCAATGCCTAAAGGAGGCAATACAGCGCCTAAATGCTTCATAGACTTCCTGAATATCCTGTCTTTTGGATAAGGCGGGCTTATAAGCAATATTTTCATTTTTCACCAAATCTTAACAATAGTTAACCATCCTAATTTATATAATTTTCGAAATTCGTTTTAATCTAAAAATCTGTATTTCAGCAAATAATAAGCTGCTGCAATGCCATCCTTCCATGTTATTTTTTTGCCTTCATCAAATTTCCTTCCAACAAAGCTTATTGGAACTTCAACAATCTTTATTCCTTTTTTGAGCACTTTTGCTGTTATTTCAGGCTCAAAGTCAAATCTTTTTGCTTTAAGGTTTATGCTTTTTATTACATTGCTTTTGAAAAGCTTGTAGCCTGTTTCCATGTCTGTGATTTTGGCATTATACAGCAAATTTGTCAAGAATGTCAATAACAAATTTCCAAAATAATGAAGCTTGTACATATTTCTTTGGCTTTTTCTTATTGCTTCTAATCTGGAGCCATAAACTACTTCAGCTTCATTTTCTAAAATCGGCTTGAGCAATTTTGAATACTCGTTTGGGTCATATTCCAAATCGGCATCTTGGATTAAGATTAAGTCTCCTGTAGAATTTTTTAGGCCTGTCCTTATTGCAGAGCCTTTGCCTTTGTTTTTATGATGATAAATAATTTTAATTGATTTATCCTTTATTTTTTTCAGAATATTTATTGTATTGTCTTTAGAAAAGTCGTCAACAATGATTAATTCCTTTTTTACATTATAAGTCTTTGATTTTTTTGCTTTGCTGATTACTTTGAATATTGTCTTTTCCTCATTATACACTGGAATTATTACAGAAAGTTTTTGCATGCTCTAGAAAAATACAAATCGTTTAAAAAATTATCCTTTTTTATGCACAGACAGAATTTTGTTTATTATTTTTGTTGTTGAATAGTTTTTTTGAATTCCTGCCATAACTATTTTTCCACCATACTTTTCTACAACATCTTTTTCTATGATTTGGTTTGGTTTGTAATCACCAGCTTTAACATGAAAATTCGATTTTATTTTTGCAAGCCAATTTCTTGGGTCTTTTTCATTGAACAGAAAAACATAATCAACGCTTTCTAATGCCGCCAAAACTGCTAATCTTGATTTCTCGTCATTAATTGGCCTTTTATTGCCTTTATTTTGCCTTACAGACTTGCCTGAATTAACACCAACAATCAAAACATCTCCTAATTTTTTTGCTTCCTCCAGATATTTAACATGGCCATAATGAATAATATCAAAGACACCGTTTGTTGTGACTATTTTTTTATTTTGTTTTTTTAGTTTTTCGACTATTTTGATGAGTTCGGTTAGTGATTTGATTTTTTTATTGATTGACATTTTTAAGATTAATATCCAAATAGCCTCTCATATTCTTTATGCGACATCCACTCTAAAATAATAGCAAGCACAAGAACTTTTCCAGGCTGATCTGGAGGCGCTACTGTATAAAGCAACCGCCAGCCTTTTGGCAAATCATATTTCCATAAATTAGAATATGTTTGCCATTTCTTTGGGATCAACTTCTTAGGGACTTGTATGCTGCAAAATGCGTTATTTTCAATTTCATCGAGAGCAGAATTGATTTGCTTAAATAAAATTGGATCTGTGTTTTCTAATTCATAAAAATTGGTTTTGAGCTTTTGGCTTTCCCAAACTATTTCAGATAGCTGTATTTTCCCCATATTACCTCTTTAAGTCTTTTCGTTTACTGTATTTCTTGTACATATTTGGGCTAAAAATCCAGCCGATTTTGCCTTTCTTGTCGTATGCGATCTTGTTTGAGTATTCCAGGTAATCAAGAATCTTCAGGAAAGTCTGGTACATCACTGATTTTGGCAACTTTCTCCATAGCTGGAATTTTCCGTATTCACCGCTGTATTCCATCACAGCATTTTCAACCATAAGAACTGTGTCTAGCCTTGGCTGGTGTCCTATTTTTGATTCTCTTTCCGCTTTGAATTCCTGTCTTAACGCCATATATAAGTCTATATAATATATTTATATATAAATCTTTCGGTTGAAATAATGCCTTTAGTTGTTTTTTAGAGAGTTTTCATATAGGACTTGATTAGCTTAATCATACTTTATAGACAGATAAATTGAAATTATTGTTATGCTAAGTATGCAAAATAGTAAACCATATACATATCTCCTTAAAGATTTCTTATGTTTATTAACAATTTTGTTTTCTGCTTTATTATCTTTAAATACCCAAATCCAGTAGGTTAAATTATTATAAAGTTTAAAATCAGAAATAGTATCAGAAACAATACCATGAATTTCTTCATATCTTTCTTCTGACTTTTTCTTAATGAATTTTGATAATTTGTAACTCTTAAAAGAAATAGTTATTACAATAATTATTAATGCTAAGATTGCCGATATTATCAACAAAAAAGATATGTAAATATCATTCATTTTCCCTTATCCGCTTCGCAGCATCAACTAAATCCTTTGCAACGTAATCTGCTTTTGCATGCTCTTTTTCTTTCATTCCTTTGCCAGTTAATACCAAAATTGTCTTGCAGCCTGCATTTTTGCCCATTTCAATGTCGCTTTTCATATCACCTACCACAAAGGATTTCTTTAAATCAATATTGAATTCTTTTGCAGCATCAAGTATCAGCTTTGCCTTAGGCTTTCTGCATTCGCAATTGTCTTCTGGCTTGTGGGGGCATAAATAAGTTTTCTCTATTTCTATTTTATATTTTTTAAGTTCCCTCAACAAATAATTGTTGAAATTCTCAAAATCCTTCAATGTATAATAGCCTCTTCCAATCCCAGATTGATTAGTGATAATAAATAACTTATAATTTTTCAATAATTTTAATCCTTCAATCACATTTGGAATTAATTTAAAATCTTCTATTTTATAATGAAATCCAACATCTTCTACCAAAATATCATCTCTGTCTAAAAAGATAGCTGCTGTCATAAATTCTCAATTTCTCTCTTGATTTCTTCAATGCTTACAGAAGCAGTTCCTATCTTGCCAACTTTAATGCCCGCTGCGATATTGGACAGAGTAGCAGCTTCTTTTAAGTCTGCTCCAGCTGCTATTGCCATTGCGATTGTTGCAACAACTGTGTCACCTGCACCTATCAAGCTATAGACTTCTTTTGCTTTTGCAGGAATGTGTGTAATAGTTCCATTTGCTTCAAATAATGACATTCCTTTCTCTCCTCTTGTAATCAAAATGTTTGTATTAACATATTTTAGCAATTTATTACCCATCTCTATGACAGATTCGTCTGTGCCATCTTCTATCCCAGTCATTTCTGAGGCTTCTACATTGTTTGGAGTTACAAGAGTAGCATTTGAGTAAAAGTCTTTATGCTTTGGCTTTGGATCTACAATTATTGGTTTATCATGCTTTTTTGCAATTTCTATAGCCATTGCACTGACCTTTAAAGTTACAACACCTTTAGCATAATCTGATATAACAACAATATCAACATTTTTTATATTCCTCTCTAAAAATCTTATAATTGACTCTTCAATGTCTTTATGGGCATGCTCCTTGTTTTCATAATCAACTCTAAGCAATTGCTGACTTTTTCCTATAATCCTGATTTTTTGAGTAGTTGGCTTGTCTTTGTCCAAAATGATTCCTTCCGCATCAATGCCTTTTTCTTTCAATTCCTTTAACAAAATATTTTTCGATTCATCGTTTCCGGCAATGCCAACCATAAATGCCTTTCCGCTTAGTGCAGAAATATTATTTGCAACATTTGCTGCTCCTCCTGCTTCATAAGTTTCTTTTATTACATTCACAACCTGGACAGGAGCTTCTGGGCTTATTCTTGAAACATCTCCCCAAATGTATTTGTCGAGCATTATGTCGCCGATTACTAGGATTTTCTTGTTTTTGAAATTGTCTAATAATTTGAATAATTTGTTTTTCATTCGAATTTCACCTTATTCTTGAATTTATCCTTATTTAATCCACTTACAATCAACATATGCAATGTTGGAATTGTTTTTTCATGCCTTTCGATTATTATAAAGCCTTTTCCTCCCAATGATGTAGGCCTTGTAACAACGTTTTCTCTTGGCCTGTAATGATTTGTCATGTCAAAATTGGCAGCAGTAATATTTTCCACTTTATATCCTAGATTTCTCGCAATTGTCAAGGCTTTTAGAAAAACTTCAGGCAGAATTACTGCGCAGCCAATATTCAAAATAACTCCTTCCTCTAATTTGCTCACGCCTTCAGCAAAAATCTTAAAGTCTTGATAAGAAGTTTTTCCAATTGCAGCTCCATCGCAGCTTGGATGCTGGTGTATTATGTCTGTGCCAATTGCAACATGAACTGTAACTGGAATATTCAGTTTGTAGGCATTATACAAGATGCTGTATTCCTTATATGGCAGATTTAAGTCATTTATTTTTTTCCCAATGGCATAGCCCATGCCATAATTGTTTTTTGCGCCTTCCTTAATTGCTTCGTTCAGAATTCTTCCAGTTTCTTCAATCATTCCAAAAGTTCCGTCTTCAATTGTCTGCTCTACATACTCAGATGTTTCTCCAATCAATGCAAGCTCAAAATCATGAATTGGGCCAGCGCCATTCATTGCAATATGCTTGACAATGCCTTTTTTCATCAAATCAATTATCAGCAAGCTCATTCCAACCTTTATTACATGGGCGCCAATCATTACAATAACTTGCTTGTTTCTTGCAGCAGCATTTATTGTTATGTCTGCTAGTTCATTTAATTCAATTGAATCCATAAGAATTTTAGAGTCTTCAGGCTTAACTAAATCACTTAGTTTTACTTTATTTTTTCTCTGTTTGATTGAAATTGTTTTTATTTTATTGAAGTCTAGCATTTTGATCGCTTGAATATTTCATTCTTCAACTATTTTCTTTGCAGGACGTAGCTTTACATTATCGTCATCATCAGTCGTTGAAACTTCCATGACAATGCTCTTTGGAATCAATGACTTAAATGTATGAACAACTCCTGGTTTTAACCTGAATTTGTCGCCTTCATTCAAAATAATTGTTTGAGCAGGAGCGTCTACTCCATTTGCATAAGTGAGTGAAACATGTCCTTCAAGAATCACAAATGTCTCATCCTTGCGCTCATGATAATGCCAGCTTGATTCAAAACCTTTATTTAATATCAAAAGTTTATTGCAGTACTTTTCGTTGTTCTCAATCCACAACTCATAACCCCACATATGATCGTGCCTTTCGCCTTTGAATTCTGACAAAAATTGGATACTGTCTTCTTTGAATTTCTTTTCTGTCATTTGAACACCTTTGGTATGAACTTTTCATACCTTATTTTATGTTATTTATAAATCTTTTGCTTTTGAATTATATACTAGAGAATATAAATCTATATAAAGTAATACTTTTTACTACTTTATCATACTTTTGTAAAATGACAAAATCAAAGATTGCAATATCCTTAGACAATTCTTTATTGAAGTTGGTGGACTCAAAAGTAGACCGCTCTGTGATAAGGAGCAGGTCGCAAGCAATTGAATTCTTTCTGAAAAAAGGATTGCAGGAACAGTCTGCAAGTGTTGCCGTTTTGTTGCTCAAAGGCGAACACCAGGAATTTTCATTAAAGGAAGTAAAAGGAATGTCGCTGATTAAACAACAGATTGAGTTTTTTGCAGGCCACGGAATAAAGCAGTTGTATATTGTGACACAACATTCAAAGCATATCAACTATTTGTTAGACCAGATTTCAGACGCTAAAATAAATGTTGAAATTGTTGAAAAGCAGTCCAAAGGAAATGCAGATGCACTAAAGGCAATAAAAGACAAAATTAACAACAATTTTGTAGTTATGTCAGGAGATACATATAACAATTTTGATTTGTTGAAGATGATAAAAAAGCACACTGATTCTGATAAAATGGCTACAATGGGATTGATGACAAGGGAAAAGCCATCGCAATATGGAACAGCAATTCTGGATGGCGACTTGGTTGTGGATTTCCAAGAGAAGCCAAAGCATTATTCTACTAATATTGTAAATGCAGGAATTTATATTTTCAAGCCAGAGATTTTTGAGTTGTTTGAAGATTCGGTTTCTTTAGAAAAGAATTTGTTTCCAAGATTGGCAAGATTAAAGCAATTGGTTGGGTTTTTTACGTATGGGGAGTATTTGCATATGGGGGATTAAAAATGAATGAGGATTTTTATTTGGATACTTCGATTTGGATTGATTTTTATGAAAAAAGAAGCGAAAATGGAGAGGTAGCTCTTAAGTTGATTTTGAAAATTATTGAAGAAGACCTAAAAATTGCTTATTCGGATTTAAATATAAAAGAATTCAAGAATGTCGGCTATACAAAAAGTGAAATCGATTCTATTTTGAAAATAGCAAAGCCGAATAATATAGTCCATATTCACATCTACCCTGAAAATCTACAAGAAGCGCGAAAGTTGGCAAGACAAAGAAACGTACCTAATAAAGATGCACTTCATGCAATATTAGCAAGGGACAATGATTTGCAGCTGGTTTCAAGAGACCATCATTTTGAGAAATTAAAGGATATAACAGAAGTCAAATTGCCGGAAGATTTTATTTAAGTTCCCGATCTAATTCTCGAAAAGCTTTCTCTCCAGCTTTATGCAAATCTTCATCAGTTGTCTTTCTTTTTGAAGTGCCATATAGAGATTTTGCCCTGAGAATTAATTCCTCTTTTTCCAAATCCCTTATTTTATCTCTTATAGCTTCCCTGATGAATTCTGTTTTAGTGGTGTATCTATGTTTTTTCATGATGTTTTCTATGTCCTTAAGGAATTCGCCTTCCAGTTTCAAGCTTACAGATTCCATGATATTACCTAGTAATACTAGGTAGTATATAAATGTTTTGCTGGATTAAGGTATAAATTATTTTGGTCGGGTTTTTACTTATGGAGAGTATTTGCATATGGGAGATTAAATAAATCAATTATCAGAAATCAGTGCTTTCTCTATTTCTTTCTCAAATTCATAAAAGTCTTTTGCTCTAAGCTTTGAAATTATTGTTTTTAGTTGAGAAATATTGAGAATCTTCTTTTCCTTGCAGTAAAACAAAAATGACGGAATATCTATTACTTTGATGCCAAACTTCTCTGCATAAATTCCAGCTGCTCTATCATCCATCAATAGTTTTGCTTTATTTTCTCCTATAACATCAATAGATTCTTGCTCACCCGCACCAAGATTTTCTGGAGCATTTTTAGCAGAAACATTCTTGATGATAATCTTATTTTTTTGCTCCGAAAAATAAGGCAGCAATAAATCGAATGCGGGAGATTCTTTGAGCTCATTATAAACGGCTTGAGCAATCACTATTTCTCTTGTTTTGAATACTTTAAAGATTAAATCCAACTTACCAATCTTCGCAAAAGAACTCAAAAAGTCAGTATCTGCAACTATCAAATCTATGCACCTATGCTCTTAATTCTTTTTTTCATTTCTGAAACAGTTTTAGAACCGCTTTTGATTTTTATGTCCCTTTCGGCCAGTATTCTCTTCATTTCCTCATAATTTACATCTGCAATTTCCACAGCTCTGCCTAATGAAATTTTTTCTTTCTTGTAGAGTTCACAAGCTATTGCCATGCGCAAGTCCTTTCTGGCAGCCAATAGAGTCCTAGTTGCATCCCTTAGGAATTCGCTTTTGTTGTCATAGTATCCAATTTCTGAAGATGCCTCTATTTCCATTTTCAGCAGTTCTGGCGCTGTAAAGCTTATCGTTTTTGCCATAATAACATCACCGTAATATTGCAGTATTATTTAATATATAAATCTTTTGATTTTAGCAGATTAGTGGTTGGTTGGATTTTTTACTTATAAGGTATATGTGCATGCCGGGATTAAGATAATTTTTAGATAAATGCACCATTAACGGACTAAAAATTCAATCCACCCGCCGCCACTCTCCCCAC
>Ga0213870_1000414_pt1 | contig 20637 bp, 19 predicted proteins | sample WICALVC2017_Meta_FD_160119 | JGI IMG/M metagenome (GOLD analysis project Ga0213870, IMG submission 160119) | Freshwater microbial communities from subterranean cave lake in Wind Cave National Park, South Dakota, United States - WICALVC2017 | ecosystem: Environmental > Aquatic > Deep subsurface >... | reverse complement strand
TGCTGATCGCATCCCACAACTTTTTTAATTTCACCCAAGACGATTTTTCTGCTCCCCAGATGGAATCGCTCTTTCATCAGACGAATGCGCTGAACCGATTGGTCTATACGTGTTTCGGAAATATCTCCTTTTTCTACGGCCTGAATCAATGCCTCTATCGCAGACACTTGCTGATCGGACGAATGACAAATTAAAAGCAGATCGCATCCTGCCATGACTGCCAATACAGCCGATTCGGCCACTGTTCTTTTTTCTGTAATTCCTTTCATCTCCAGATCATCGCTAATAATGACACCTGAAAACAAAATGGCCTCTCGCAACAAGCCCGTGATAATTTTTTTGGACAATGTGGCAGGGTACTTTGCATCAAGTTTCTTAAACACGACATGCGCGGTCATGATGGAGGCAAGCCTGTTTTGCGCCAGATGGATAAACGGCTTCAGTTCCATATCGTTCAGGCGGTGAAGGGAATGCTCAACACACGGCAATGTTTTATGCGAATCAAGATGGGTATCGCCATGGCCGGGGAAATGCTTGCCGCAGGCAATCACATGATTGTCCTGTAAGCCGCTCATCATCGCCAATCCGTGCTCAGCCACCAATAAAGGAGTGTGTCCAAACGCCCGATTGCCAATCACAGGATTGTCAGGATTGGTGTCCACATCCAAAACAGGCGCGAAATTCATGTTAATCCCAACAGCCGTTAATTCTTTGGCCATCACCTCTGCGACCTTGTATGTCAGGGGAATATCGTTTAATTGGCCATACACACAGGCTGGCGGAAATTGCGTAAACGGCTTCGGAAGACGCGAGACGCGGCCTCCTTCTTGGTCAACCCCGATTAAAAGCGTTCCGTTTTTGGATAGGGCCTGCAACGATTCTGTTAATTTTGCAACCTGCAGGGGATTTTTGATATTCCGCGAAAAAAGAATAACCCCGCCCGCATGGTGTTTTGAGAGCACAAGTGCGACCTCTTTAGATGGGGTTGCTCCGTCAAACCCGACCATCAAAAGCTGTCCTATTTTTTTAGCAAGTTTTGATTTCATTATTTATAAAGACTGTATTTCATTTTCCTGAAAGCGTTATTAAATATTTTATCAAAAGCCTAACCCCTGCACCGGTAGACCCTTTGGGGGTGTACGGTCTGGGTTTGTCACTGTTCCATGCGACACCCGCAATATCAAGGTGTACCCACGGAACATCTCCTGCAAACTGTTTTAGAAAAAGCGCGGCGGTAATTGAGCCTGCAGGACGGCCGCCAGTATTTTTTAAGTCGGCCACATCGCTTTTGATTTGACCATAATAGTCGTCCCAAACAGGCATGGGCCAAACCCGTTCACAGGTCGCATCAGACGCCTTTTGTATCGCATCCATCAATTTTTCATTATTCCCAAACAACGCCATGGCATGTTGTCCCAAGGCAACCACACACGCCCCTGTCAGGGTCGCTAAATCAATGATGGCCTGAGGTTTGTAACGCAGGCTATAGGTAATCGCATCGGCCAAACAAAGCCTGCCCTCCGCATCGGTATTGATCACCTCAACTGTTTTTCCTGAAAGGGTTTTTACGATATCCCCCGGATGAATCGCCTTGCCTCCGGGCATATTGTCGGTAGCAGGCAGAATCCCCACAATATGCAAAGGCAGTTTCATCTGCGCCGCGACCTTCATTGCGCCCAATACTGCGGCGCCGCCAGACATATCGTATTTCATTTTCTCCATATCCTCTGCAGGCTTCAAAGAAATGCCCCCTGTATCAAACGTCACCGATTTTCCAACCAACGCAACGGGTCTGCCTGTAGCCACTTTGGCCCCCTTATATTCAAGCACAATAAACTTAGGCGGCTCGGCAGTTCCCTGCGCCACACCGCAATACGCCCCCATCCCCAACGTCTCGGCATCTGATCGCTCTAAAACTTTGACGCCAATCGGGTAATCTTGGCTCAACTTTTCTGCCTCTTGTGCCATGCGGCTTGGGGTGAGCACATTGCCGGGAAGTGTACAGAGTGTGCGCGCAGAATTCACAGCGTCTGCAATCCATTGCCCATGCAATACCCCAAGAGAGACAGGCACATTTTGGAACGCATCCGCAGTGATGATCGTTAGCCCTGTCATTTCTTTTGTATTCTCTTGATGACAGGTTTTATAAAGATTAAATTGATACAGTGAGAGAATAACCCCTTCCACCATGGCTTGCGCAATATCCGATGCTGAAATCTTACGCCCCATTCCCAATAGGGGAACGGCTATTTTCGTTCCGCCTTCTGCCCGAACGGTTGTGGCCGCTTTTCCCATGGCCTGACGCATTTTATCCAGCGTAATTTCTTTTTCATTCCCCAGCCCCAAAAGAAGAATGCGGGGAACTGCTTTATGATCGGTGCGCAGAGAGGTGGCTTCTAAAAACTTTCCAGAAAATTCTTTGGATGCCCATACCTTTTCTATGATGCCGCAAAGCACGCGATCCATCTGTTTTACATTTTGAGCCAGTAAACTTCCCTCATAATGGCCGATAATTAATACCTCGCCTGCCCCTTTTAAAAAAGGACGGGACACTACTTTTATTTCCATATTACACGCCTCTCATTTCTTGATCCCATATTAATTTGTGAAGCTGTAGATTTAACCGAACCGGTAGATTCTCTTGAATGATCCATTCAGAAAGTGTGCGCGCAGGAAGTTCTCCTGTTACGGGAGAAAAATGAATCGCTCTGTTGTTCAATGATGGATTTTCCGCCAACACTGATTTTGCCCAATCAAAATCGGTTCGATCCGAAATGACAAATTTTACCTCGTCATTTGGTTTTAAGCACGCCAGATTCTCCCAGCAAATCGTATGGGTCATCCCGCTTCCTGGCGGTTTCAAGTCCATAATAACAATCACGCGGGAATCCAAAAGGTTGATTGGAAGCGATCCCCCCGTTTCAATCAGAACGCGAAACCCTTCATCTAATAATCTTGTCACAAGGGGATAGACCTCCTTTTGAAGAAGCGGCTCTCCCCCAGTCACTTCAACCAGAGTGGTTTGATAGGCGCGAACCTCTCCGATGATTGTATCAAGCTCTTTTTCTTCTCCTTCGTAGAAGGCGTAAGCCGTGTCGCACCAACGGCAACGAAGATTGCAAAAAGTAGTTCGAATAAAAATACAGGGCATGCCTGCGTAACTGGACTCCCCTTGAATAGATTTATAGATTTCGTTGATCTTCATACAGCGACCGCATTCTAGCAGTTAGATAAAAAAAAGAGCAATCCCAAATTCCGCTTTTTTGGCTCCTTTCAGGTTGTATTTTTACAACTTGAAAGTAACCCAAAGGGGAATACAATTTCTTGACATCTATCCTCCATAAACGATACCGTTCGCGGGGGATATCTTCTTTGTGAATAGACCAAGCAAAATTTTATTACATTTTCTATGCGTCTGACTTCTGGTCATCATCTTTGGCCATGGTTTTGTGGAGGCTCTCTCCTCTTCCTACTTGGTGTCTCCGTTGTCTTCATCGCCAAGCTGATCCAAGGGTTTGTCATCGGTCAGGCTGACATGGGGGTGCTCTCATCCGAAAATAAGGTCGCAGAAGTCGGCAGGATGCCAGAGCCGATTCACACGGTCAACCGACGCACCATCTACCAGGACCGTCCCGATTTCTGGGGATGGGACCCCCCTTGGTTTCAAAATATCCCCATTACAAATGAGACAGAAGCAGTCCCGTTTCCGATTGAACCACCCATCTTTCCAGAGATGGCCTTTAATCCCAATGCCAACCGCACAACATGGGGAGGAGATCAATTTCTTCTGCAAATAGGTGATACGCAAAAATCTTGGATGGTTGCCCCAGACAAGGGAACACTCAAGATAGTTTCTCTTGACAAAAACGGCATTTCGAAATCGTTTACACTCGATGGAATGGCACCTCATCTTAGGGCAGTTACAACCTTCGATCTTAATCACGACGGCATTCAGGAGATACTCGTCGGCAGTCCGACGACAAACACAGTCTGGGTCTTCAGTATAGCGGCCGATGAGAGAAATATCGCCCTGAATCAGACATTCACTTTTGACTCTGATGCAAATCCGGGGGTTTTGTGGGTTGCCTTAGGAAGATTTGATAAAGCGCGGAACCCAACATTATTGGTCGCAACCGAATACGATCTATTTGCCTATCCGATTGAACAAGGAAGAATAGAGAATACCCCGGCGCGTTCTCGTCTCGCATCGTTCTGGGGGATTGAATCGCTCCTTGTACACGACTGGACCGGAGACGGCGAAGATGAAATTTTAATTGCCGACTGGGATTCGGTGATGAGTCTCTTTGCAATACACGGTCAAGGGCTTATTGAACTGGATCATATCGAATTTCCGGTGCAGATATTTACAGGGGGAAGACGATCTCCAACCTTTTTTAAGCAGATTAGGTTAGATCGGGATCATAAAACGTTGCTTGTCTACGAGGGATTTTCCCCAGGCCGCGCCACACAGCGTTTTTATCTTCTGGATTACAGCCCGCAGGAAAAGCAGTTGGTCTTACGATCGTATCGGTCTCCAAAACTTTTGGGTCATCTGCCTCGCACCGGATGGGAGACCCATTTAGAAGATATCTTTCCCATTGATCTGAATGGAGACAAACAGGATGAACTGATTCTTCTTCATAAAATGAAAGGGCCAACGCCGCACCCTGAAAGATTTCGGTTGGAACTGGTTCGATTTGATCCGATAAAACAAATATGGGTGCACGAAAGTGATACCGAGATCGCAGAAGGCATGGACCCGCGATTGGGAACAATCTCTGTGGGTCATCAAAAAATAATGTTAGGGTATAATCAAGCGCAAGCAATTTTATGAATGAATCACTATTGACAACAAGTGCGCACTGGCATCTGCCCGGAGATTTAATTGATAACCGGTACGAGATTCGCGCCTTCATTGGAGAGGGGGCAACAGCTCAGGTCTTTCGGGCCATCGATCGGGATCTTGGCGTGGAGGTCGCCATCAAAAAACTGAGTCCCTACCTGGAGACCGACCCGATCTCGGTCGAACGATTTCATCGGGAGATTATTGCGGCGCGTCAGGTCAATCACCCACAAGTTGTCGCCATCTACAACCTGCTCACAATACCAGAAGGGATCTATCTCATTATGGAGATTATTCCCGGCATTGATCTGAAAGAGAAACTAGGCAGAGAGGGTGTCTTGCCTACTGAAGTAGGGGTTGAGATTATTCGCCAACTGGCAGAAATCATGGCAGAGTGTCATCGTCACGGCTTGATCCATCGGGACCTGAAGCCCCAGAATATTATCTTTTCCCCGGACAAACGGATACGCCTTCTTGACTTTGGCATTGCGAAAGTAACCCAGCTTGCCGATCTTACCCGGACAGGAACCGCCTTGGGATCCCCAGAATATATGGCCCCAGAACTGTTCATCGAAAACAACTATGACCTTCGGACCGACATATACGCGATTGGCGTCATCGCCTACGAACTCATGACCGGCATGTTGCCCTTCTCTTCCGACTCTCTGGCCCAGCTTGCGCATCAGCAAGTGTCGGTTTTACCTACCCCGCCCCACGAACGGCAAACAGAGATTCCAGCTTGGGTGTCAGGGGTCATTCTGCGATGTTTAAAGAAGGAACCGATCCAAAGGTATCAAGGGTGCGAGGAACTCCTACTCGACATGAAACGTCATGCGGTTACTGCCGATCGGCTTGAAAGTCGGACTGATGGAGCCTGCATCGGCTGTGACGCAGATCGCTTGGCGGGTCTGTCGTTTTGCCCGCATTGCGGAACAAAAGACCGCGAAACAGATAGGCAAGGGGATTATCGGATGCATCTCCATCATCTGCCAGATCGGGAAAAGATACTCGTAACACTCAAGAGACTTTTTGGCCCGCGCCTTCATCCCAAGGCGGCCCAGCTGATAAAACGCCGCCGCCCATTGCTTGCTGATGGTCTTGATCGGGAGGCATGCGAACAAATCTCCGACCGACTCAAGGCAATCGGCTGTTCCGTTGGCATTGCCCGCCATGGAATAACCACATGGCTACTGATCATTGGTCGCGTTGGACTGCACTACTTATGGATAATGTTGCTGACAACCCTTGGATCGGCCCTCTCTGTTGGATGGCTCCATAAGTGGCACGACACGATTCTAGCCACCTACGCTGAAATGGGTGACGCAGCATTGTGGTACAACAACGCGTTGTCGCGCTACAAGACCGTTGAGTCGCTCTATGGACTCATCTGGTCGCTCCTTGGACATGGACTCTTTCTTGTGATTGCTATACGGGTGATACGAGCAGACATGACAACGATTGTCCAAACTAAATCGAGGGGCAAAATAGGGAACAATGCCGCTTTGCCCGATTGGGTTTCGTCCCTTTCTGGCGTTGCGGATAGGCTTCGTAAGATACAGGGGTCGGCGATCCGAGGGCTTCTGGCCAGCCTCATTACGACATACCATCAGCGGGCAGTAAGGCTTATGGATGGGGCTTACGCCGAACCGCTTCAGGATACATCGTTGAAACGACAAGAAGCGGCAATTGACCTTTGCTTGACACTGGGTCTTGGCATTGACCATCTTGATCGCAATATAGAGGCGTTGACTCCCCTGATGCGTCCACAAAAAGTAACCGAGGGGAATGCAGAAGATGAAATCACGGAGCTGATGAGACTACAGGAACAGCGAATCCGTCTCATGAATCGTTTGGTTGCGATGGTCTCGGAAGCAAGGCTGTTGGCAGGTCTTCATCTGGTTTGGGAGGAACCGATTACAGAAAACGATCTGGCCCGTTTGGAGACGCTGATCTGTCATATCAAAGCTGAATTAGAACTGATCCATGGGATGGCCGTATGAACCGTCTTCCCTCGTATGATCAGCTTCCTGTCGGATTTCTGATGGATGACCGATTTATGATTCTACGTCGGATTGGCTCTGGCGCTTCATCGTTTGTCTATCACGCGCGGGATCAAAAGACAGCGACCGAAGTGGCCATCAAGCTCTTAAACCCGTTCTTGCAGAGGGATCGGGTGACCGTGGATCGGTTTCGTCGAGAGATGCTCATCTGTCGTTCTATTGATCATCCCCAAATTGTTAAGGTGTTTGATTTTTGTGAGACGGAGCGGCTTTGTTATTTGGTCATGGAGCATTGCGAGGGAATCGATCTTTTGCGATTACTCGAGAAAGAAGGAACGATGCCGTTTTCCATGTTCCTCTCGATTGCGCGTCAGGTCTCGGAACTCCTTGCGCGCTGTCATGATGCAGGGGTCATTCACCGAGACCTGAAACCGTCTAATATGATTCTGTCTCCATCTGGGCTGATTCGACTGGTTGATTTTGGGATTGCCAAGCTGACCACAATGTCCGATCTCACGAAGACGGGCACTTCTCTTGGAACGCCGCAGTATATGGCCCCGGAACTTTTTTTGGGGGAACGTCCTGATCCACGTGCCGACATTTATTCACTGGGTGTTGTCTTTTTCGAGCTGTTAACCGGCCAAACCCCCTACGGAGCAGACCTGATCCGGATTCTTTCTCCCGCGCATCGTTCTACCAAGATTCCTTCCGTTTTAGAGATGAATCCGACTGTTCCCGCATGGATTGACCAGGTCATCACTCTTATGCTTCAGTGGGATCCGAACCACCGGTATCAGGGGATGGCGGAGTTGCTCTTTGATCTTACGCATGAAGAGGAGGCGATAAAGGCAAGACGAAGCTCTGCTCCCACAGGAACCTGTCTATTTTGTCACCATCCCCTGTTGGCCGGCCTACCCTTTTGCGGTTATTGCGGAACAAGCTTCTTGGAAGCGGGATCGCCGGGGCGGTATTCCCTTATTCTTTATGAGACGTCCATCCCAAACGGCATTGCGGCCCACCTCGCGACACTTCTCCCTTCTTTGAATAAGGCCGCCCTCTCAAATGCCCTGAAGAAGCCCCCCCGGATCATTGTCAAAAACGTGAATGAGAAAACTGGCTTGATGTTGTTTAATGACTTAAATCTTTTTCCGTCTACGCTTGATTTGGTAAACTCTCTTCCACGCCGCTTTGCCTTGCCGTCTATTGTGTCTGCGACTGCGATGGGTCTGTCCATACTCACGGCGATTGGGATAAAATTATCTGCCCTGAATACGACCGGTTGGGTCATACATCTTCTGCCGTTTCTGATCATTCTCGCAATGCTCTTGTGGTATTTTGTCCGCGCGACTGTCCCGCTTATTCCTCGACGGGTTATCCGTAAGACTGCAGAAATCCCATGGACACAGGATCAACTCCGTTCATACCAGAAACAGATCAAAACGATAAAAGACCCGGGACACAAAGCCCTTCTTGCCTCCCTGCTTGCCCGTTCTCTCCAAGTGGGACGTAGCGGAAACGATCATAAAACGGATAAGGATCCCGATCCGTTCTCCATCGCTGTTGAGACTGCGTTTGATCTGGTTTCGCAGATTGAGGAGATGGAGCTTTTTCTTTCATCTACAACGCTCAATACCCTTCAAGAAAAAATCAAGATGCTTGAGAGGCGGATTGCCACCGAGACTGATCCATATCCTTTGGCCTCCCTGATTAACCAGAAGGTAGCACTGCTGAATACCCAGAAAGAATACTGCGATGTGCAAGACCAGTTTGAACGGTGCTATCACCAATTGCTTGGGCTTTCCAGCCGTATTAACCTGATGGCCACAAAGTTATCACTGGGCCGGTTTGCGGAAGTGCAAAGCGATCTAACGGGGCTGATTGATATCAAGAACCAATAAGGTCTTCTTCACGATTTCAATAAAACATAGTCGCTGTCCGTACCTACACGGGAAAAGGCTCCTGACCGTATTTTGACTCTCTGAGTCAGGTTGGAGTAGAGTGCATCGGTTGGGTCATGAGGACACAGAATGAACCCTGCCTATCGTCTGAATGACAGGGTCTTGTGTTTGTAGGGAGGTATACTGTCCTAACAATATTAAGAGCTAATGGATGAAGACAACGAACTACTTTGTGACGAGTGTTATGGTTCGTCGGCCTTATCTCAAAACGGAGTGGATAGAGTATGTTCTAGCTAACCCTATTCGCACAAAAGTACAAGCCAATGGGCGTATTCGCCACTGGGCACTCATTTCAGAATTTGGTAAGTATCTTAGGGTCGTTACAGAATTGGACGGGGAAACGGTACACAATGCCTTTGCAGATCGCGGCTTCAAGCCGTGAAATGGAGGAGAAAAGATTATGGGCTTCCAATACTATCCAGACACGGATATGTTTTACATTCAACTTGTTGACGATGCAAGTATGGAATCAGAGGAAGTGGCACAGGGTGTCATCCTTGACTTTAACCAAAACAATCAGGTAGTGGGCATTGAAATCGAGAATGCCAGTGCGTTTATTGATTTATCACGACTGAAGGTGTCGGCTTTACCCATTGTTGATTTGATTCTCAGCCAGAAAGTCCCTGTGGCAAAGTAGAACAATCGGTGAACAATAAGTTTAAATGGGGACAGCAACCCCCTTAATTTTTCCATGCGAGGGCGTCCGCATGGGAGTTTTTTAACGGGCATCCATCTTTGCCTTGAGTTGGTCCCGTCGGGCACGGATCCAACTATCATTTGGATTGACGTTTAGAACCTTTTCATAAAGATTGATCGCCTCATCGCTTCTTCCTAATTCATCAGTAATCGTTCCCATGATTCTGATCGCTTCGTTAAAGTTCGGGTCAATCTCCAAAGCTTTTTTTGCAAAGGTCTCAGCCCCAATCCAGTCTTTTTCCGTAAAGAGAAATGTCGCTTCCATTAGGGCGATATTTTTTTGTGTCCATTGATCATCAGGTTCCAAAACCAACGCCCGATCAAGGTGAGACTTGGCAATTTTCAAATTCTCTATATTGTCAACAGGACTGGCATTCATGTACATCCATGCAATCTGTCGCTCTGGATCAGGGTCTGTTTTGTCCAATTTGGCAACCCGTTCCCAAATTGCGGCACTCTCCAAGAACTGCTCCGATTCACCAAGGGCACGTGCAAGAGACCTATAGCCGTTCCGGTACGACGGCGAAATTCCGATCGCCCTGCGCGCAGACTCAATCGCCTTCGCATATTCTTTTTTATCTATGTATGCACTGGCGAGGTTGCTCCACGCCCAGGTAAATCGGGGCTCCAATCCAATCGCCTCTTCAAATAAAGGAATGGCACGATCAGGATTGTCCTGTCGAAACAAAAATCCCCATCCTTTATTATTAAGCCTCTGGGCTGGTTCGGGAATATCAACCGGAGGAAGACGTGTTAGGAGAAAATGCGAGGCATCCTCTTTGAGTTGATCCGAATCGGCCTTTGCAATCACACGGGATAGTTCTGCCCTGGCATCTGTTACAAGCCCAACAGAGGTGAGCGTTCGTCCGTATGCAAAGCGACAATGTTGATTGTTCGGATGCTGAATAAGCCCAAGCCTAAGATCGTCTTCTCCTGCCCCCTCTCCGGCGTCATCTCTGAATCCCTCACGGGTATTCATTCCGCGGGCACAATGATCCACCGATGGATCAGGGATGTCCCGGGTCGCAGATAAAGAAGGCCATTTCGTGGAACATCCTTGAAGGCATATCAGTATAATGCAACCCCCAATGACAATAGCACCGGGAAAGAATGGGCGTGCCCGAAAAATCTTCTCCATGGAAGTATTAAGGAAGTGGCTAAAGGGTCTCTGTGGATACCGTTTCGATGAGCCGGTTTTTCTGAATCCGTGCCTTGAGGGCCGCTAGCGCAACGTCACCTGTCCATTGATCTTCAAGTTTAGCGAATTGGGCCTCCAGATCGGGGTCTCCCGCGCCAACGCCGACCACCTCCGCCTCCGCTTGCGCCTCGATTTCCAACCGTTCAACCTTTTCTGCAAGCTGTCGAAAAGACTCGACGGCGTTCATTTCTCCGGCCGCTCCCATTGTTCCAGAGAAACTCTTTTGGGCCTCAGCCGATTTAATGCGTGCGACCAAGAGATGATAATCGCGCCGGGCCTTCTCCACTTTTTCACGCAATGTCAGAAGGGATGCCTTGAGTTTTTCGGTCTGTTCTCGCTGAAGATGCCAATCTTTTTTGGTTTTCGCCATCAAGACCAGATGTTCTTTTTCCTTCAGAAGTGCTTGTTTGGCCAGTTCATCCTGCCCTTTTTCGATGGCCAGAACGGCACGCTGTTCCCATTCCTTGGCTTTTTTTTCCTCATTCTCCCATGTTAGCCGGATTTTCTTTTCATCTATCATCGCCGCAGTGACAGCCCTTTGCGAGGCCTCATACTGAGCACTCATGTCGGTAATCGTTAGACTCAGCTGGTCTTCCAGATTCTCTACGCGAGAAAGAAGCCGATTTATTGCCATTCGAATCAGATTGAAGAGACGCGTAAGTAAGCCCATGGGGCGATGCTACCAACCTATCATAAGGTTGTCAATAGACAGATTCTTCTGTAGCGAGCAATTGATTTTTTCATTTTGTCCCCATACAATAGGGCGTTTTTATCTGGAGGTATTTTTCTTGAAAAAAATCATTGGGGTTGTATTCACATTTTGGATTTTTATATTGTTTGTCAGCAGTCCGGTAGAGGCAAAGCAAGCAGACGGAGATTTCTTATTAACCCCCTACGCGGGTGTATATACATTCGATGACAGCCTAAAGATAGGATCAACCTTTGGTTTGCGGCTAGGGATTGCACTCACCCCACACTGGGCGATGGACACAGGCATCGGCACTGTTTCGACAACACGGAAATCTGATTCCAAAGACATTCATATCACACTGTTTGATCTTTCTGCCCTTTATCATTTTAGGCCAACCAATAAATGGGATCCTTTTGCAACAGCAGGACTAGGGACAATCAATGTCGGGTTGCGGGGGTCTGACTTCATGCTCAATTATGGCGTCGGTGTTCACTATACCCTCATAGAGGAACGGGTGGCCATTCAAGCGAAAATTAAACATATTTTTGATATGAATAACCTTGGCCCTTTTAGCAATCTGGAATATACAATCGGGGTAACCTTCCGCGCACCGAAAATCATACCGCCCCCGCCTCCGCCTGATTTAGACCAAGATACAATCCCTGACGAAAGGGATATTTGCCCAAACACGCCTTTGGGTGAACAGGTAGAAGAAAACGGATGCTCAATTGATCACGATAAGGACGGCATCTCGGATATTCTAGACCTATGCCCCGCTACCCCGAGGGGCATCGCCGTTGACAAAAATGGCTGTCCTCTTGATGCCGATTTGGACAGCATCCCTGATACGTTGGATAAATGTCCTGATACACAAGCAGGCATCGCCGTTGACAAAAATGGCTGTCCTCTTGATGCCGATTTGGACAGCGTCCCTGATACGTTGGATAAATGTCCTGATACTCAGGCAGGCATCGTTGTAGATCAAAACGGATGCTCTTTACCTTTGGTTGAAGAAAAGGGGCCATGAATCCTTATTTAAAAATTGCACTGATGGTGCTGGGAATGATTCTAGCGGGTTATTATATCTATCAGATTGTGACCTTTATAGCCCCGATGACAGACGCATTCGCCCCCAGATAAAGAATGACGCATTGCCGAGCGGACGCTTTCGTTCCCACTCAAAAATGCTTGGATTCTCGCGGGGAAATACCATGCCGAGGCGCGAAGCGCCGAGGCAACCTCTTACGATTTTTCTGAAAGTACAATTTGGCGGAGGGGGTAGGATTCGAACCCACGAACCTTTCGGTTAACGGTTTTCAAGACCGCCGCCTTCGGCCACTCGGCCACCCCTCCCTTACTGAATTTTTTCGATCCCTCCCAGATAAGGTCTTAACACCTCTGGGACGATCACCGATCCATCGGCTTGCTGATAATTCTCTAAAATCGCAACCACCGTTCTTCCCACGGCCAACGCAGAACCATTGAGCGTGTGTACATATTCAATCTTTGCGGTCTTCGCGCGATAACGAATATCAGCCCGCCGCGCTTGAAACGCCTCAAAATTACTGCAAGAGGAAATCTCTCGATATTGCGCCTGCCCGGGTAGCCAAACCTCAATATCATACGTCTTTGCAGACGAAAAACCAAGATCACCCGCACAAAGAGACACCACCCGATAATGCAAATTCAATTGCTTTAAAACTTCCTCAGCATCCGACAACAACTGCTCTAATAAGACATACGAATCTTCCTGCGTTGAAAAAGTCATCAGCTCCACTTTGTTAAATTGGTGCTGTCTGATTAAGCCGCGCGTATCTTTTCCGTACGATCCCGCCTCCCTGCGAAAACAGGGCGTGTACGCCATATAATAAAGGGGCAGACGATCTTCTGATAAAATCTCATTGCGATGAATATTCGTAAGCGGCACCTCGGCCGTTGGAATTAAAAAGGCGTCCTCTGCATTTAAGTAAAAAAGATCTTCTTCAAACTTAGGAAGCTGACCTGTGGCAGTCATGCTTTCTCTATTCACAATCACAGGCGGAATGATTTCTCGGTAGCGATGTTGATGCAGATCCAGCATGAAATTGATCAATGCCCTCTCAAGCCTTGCGCCTAAACCCTGATACAAGACAAACCGCGCCCCCATTATTTTTGCCGCGCGTTCAAAATCCAAAATACCCAACGCCTCACCAATCTCCCAATGCTGTCTTACCGGAAAATCAAAAACGGGACGGCTTCCCCATTTTCTCATTTCCAGATTGTCCGTCTCATCTTTTCCAACAGGCACAGAATGATGGGGAATGTTCGGCAGTGTTAAGAGAAACGCGCGATTCTCCTCCTCTGCCTTTTTTAATTGAACATTCATTTCCTCAGCCTGCATGGCCACGGCCTTCATTTCTGTAAGGACATCAGGGGATGGCCTTTGCCCCTTCGATAATTTTGACACCTCGTTTTTTCTCGCTTGCAGAGCTTCGATCTTGCTTTTTAATTCCCGCTGAAGCACATCATTCTCCTGCCAATCATCAAACGAGACAACGCCTCTGCGTTTTTGAAGTTCGCTTTGCACGAGGGCTAAATTCTCTCTTAAGCGTTTTATATCAAGCATGAATCAACCCCCTAAGTGTTGCAAGATTGACCTTGTCTTCCTCGCAGTCAGCTCCTTTTGGGGTTTCTAATATCATGGGCAAACCCGCAAATCGCGCATCGTTCATGAGATGTGAAAAAGGCGCAAGCCCCATTTTCCCTTGACCAATATGGTCATGCCGATCCACACGACACCCCAACTCTTTTTTGCAATCATTGATATGAAAAGCACAAAGACGGCTTAATCCAATCTCTTTGTCAAAAAGAGCCATTGTTTCCTCATATCCCTCTCTCGTGCGGAAATCGTATCCTGCGGCAAAGACATGGCAAGTATCAAAACAAATCCCGACACGGCTATCTTCTTTAACCTGCTCAAGTATTCCGCCAACGTGTGAAAAACGATGTCCTATACAGGTGCCCTGTCCCGCCGTCAGTTCAATCAATATCTTCATCTGAAATCCTTCTGCTCTCTCATGCAACTTATTGAGCGCTTGCGCCGCGCGCGCAATGCCGGCCTCTTCTCCCGACTGAAGATGCGCCCCAGGATGCAACACCAAATAGGGAATCTCAAGCGCCTCCGCCCGTTCCATCTCAATATAAAAAGCGTCTATTGATTTATGCCAGTCTTCGTCCTTGGGCGTGCATAAGTTAATGAGATACGATGAATGAATCATCGCCGGTGTGACGCCTGTCTCGTCTCTCTTTTTTTTGAAACGGGCGATCTCTTCCGCTTGCAGGGGTTTTGCCCGCCACTGATTAGACGATTTTGAGAAAATCTGAATCGCATCGCAACCGGCATCTTGCCCGCGTTGCAAGGCCAAATCAAGACCCCCCTGTATTGACATATGCGCGCCTAACATTATTTTCATGGCGTGCAATATACTCCTTTAGAAGAGACTGATTCAAGGCGTGTTTCCATGCCGGACGTAAGACAAATTTGTGGGCAAGTAAATTACCTTGTTGGCTGATTTTCAAATTAAAAAAGAAGCATCCCTTGTCAAAGGTTATCCCTCATATTATTAATAGGTCACATATACACTTAGATCCTGCGTGAAAAAGCGATTTTTTCGCTCTGGATCTGACTTATAAATCCTACGCTTGATCTATGCTTTTTTACAATACATCCTCTAAATCTTTCAGCTTTTCTATTTTCTCTTTGGCATACCAGAAGGTTTTCTGTTGTGGCGCGTTCTTTGGAAAACGAAGTATTTGTTTGCTCCCATGCTGAGCGAATGATCCTGGCATCAAGAGGGTGTGCGACAAATTTGTGGGTAAATTTGATTTTTCTCTTTTTTTGCCCTATTATCTGATTGCTTATTAACATTCAGATAAGGAGGCTTATGAAAAAAACTATTGAACAACTAGAAGAACACCGAAGTGGGATCTATCGGCAAATGGCGGCTCTGGGCGACTTTCGTCCTGGGATGATTTCCGTGAATTACCGAAAATGTGGTAAGCCAAACTGTGTTTGTGCCAGCAAGGAACATCCCGGGCATGGTCCGCAGTATCTCTGGAATGCCACTCAAAAGGGCAAAAGCCGGGCTCAGAACCTGCACTTAGGGCCAGAACTGGAAAAAGTGCAAGCGGAGGTTACCAACTACAAACAGTTCGGACGGTTGTGCCAGGAAGCCATTAAGGTCAATGAGGCCCTCTGCTTTCTTCGGCCGGTACCTGAAATCGAGGATGAACAGGAGTTGAACTCCCTTAAAAAAAAATTGCGGAGGAAGTTCTTCAAGAGACCCGGAAGGAAGTCGATCGACTGATCACGCGTGTTTTCCAAGACAAAGGGAAACGCGGGCAGATGGATTTGGAAGCAACCGAGATGGCCCTCCGCGATTGCATGCATCAGGTTGGCGGCGTTTTTCTGGAGAAACTTATCAACGCCGATGGGGGAGGTCATCAGGGGGCACGGATTCCATGTGGTTCTGGTCACCAGGCCGAGTTTCTCGATTATCGCACCAAGAAAGTGACCACTGTTCTTGCTCCGGTTGAGGTCGAAAGGGCCTATTACCATTGTGCGGATTGCCAAAATGGGGTGATTCCAAAAGATCAGGATATGGACATTGTTGGAACTTCTTTCTCACCTGGGATTCGGCGGATAATGGCTCGGGTGGGGGCCAAGGAATCCTTTAATGAAGGAAGGCAGGATATTGAGGAATTGGTCGGTGTAGTGGTAACCCCCAAGGAGGTCGAGCGGATTTCTGAGGGGATGGGGAAGCAGATTGAGGTGATCGCCATAAGGGAGAGGGAGCAGGCAATGGACGGTAAAGTGATTCCCTTGTTGCCCCCTGTTCCGAAACTCTACGTTGCCATTGATGGGACGGGTGTTCCGGTGGTTTCCGCCGAGATCCAAGGGCGTAAGGGTAAAGACGAGACGGGTATAGCCAAGACGCGAGAAGCGAAACTGGGATCCGTTTTTACCCAGACAACACTGGATAAGGATGGGTTTCCTGTGCGGGATGAGAATTCCACCACTTATGTGGGTGCGATTGAAACAGCGGAGGCGTTTGGTCCTCGGATTTATGCCGAGGCGGCGCGTCGGGGGTTGCATCGGGCTGAGAAAGTGATCCTTCTGGGAGATGGAGCCGTATGGATTCGGGGAATCGCGCAGGATCATTTTCCTGGCGCCGTGCAGATTGTTGATCTTTACCATGCTCTGGAGCATCTTCATGGTTTGGCTAAGATAGTCTACGGTCCGACTGGATTTCAGATGACCCGCTGGATGACGACCCAAAGTGAGGCGTTAAAGGCAGGGGATGTGGAAAAGGTGATTTCCGCGATGAGATGGCTCAAGCCACAAAATCAGAGTATTGAAGCGGAGGTGAAAAAAACGATAGGTTATTTTAAGATCAATCGGGAACGGATGCGTTATGCCGATTTCAGGAATCAGGGTTTGTTTGTGGGATCTGGAGTCATTGAGGCTGGTTGCAAGATAATCATTGGGCAACGGCTCAAACAATCCGGAATGAGATGGACGGTGCGAGGAGCGAATGCGATCATTGCCCTCCGTTGTTATCAAATCAGCAACCGATGGGAGGAATTTTGGGAAAATCGGGCGGCAAGCTGAAAACTTTACCCACAAATTTGTCGCACACCCCTACTTGACTTCCTTATAGTATATTATATATTATTCCCAATATGGGAACAAATTCAATTATAATTTATATGGCAGTTCCAGATGAAATTATTAGGAAAAACATTATTACATGATTTCAAAAAAAATCATGCCGACGCTCAATCTAAAATAGATTCATGGGAAGCAGAGGTAGAGGATGCCCAATGGGACACACCGCATGATCTGAAAAAGCGATATCCAAGAGCGAGCCTCGTGGGAGATCAACAAGTTATTTTCAATATTTGTGGAAATAAATATAGGCTATGGGTTCAGGTAAATTATAAAAACGGCATAGTACTGGTAAAAAATATAGGCACCCACAAAGAATATGACAGATGGGATGTAAGTTAGCGATAAAACCATGATTAACATTAAAGTTATAAAAACTGAACATGATTATCAAGAAGCCCTCAAATTAGTTGAAAGGCTGATGAGTCTCGACCCGAATCCTGATTCTACTGAAGGAGAGCAACTTAGCCTCATTAGCCTTCTCATTCAAGATTACGAGGCAAAAATCCTTCCAAAAACATTCCCGACCCCAATTGAGGCAATCGAGTTCAGAATGGAGCAAGCAGGGCTCAAACCCGCTGATCTTATCCCCTATATTGGTAGCAGAAGTAAGGTATCGGAAATTCTTTCAGGTAAACGCCAACTTACTCTTAGCATGGTAAGAGCCTTGTCCGCTGGGCTTGGTATTCCAGCAAAGGTATTAACAAAAGAATCTCGCGCTCAGGAAGCCGCAGATTACCAGAGTTGGGATAATCGTCTTGTTGCGGCGATGGAAGCGCGAGGTTATTTTGGAAGCGCTTCATTAAAAACATCCAGCAAAATGGAGTTGCTCACGAATTTCTTTTCGTGGTCACCCAATCCTTCTCCTCAGATGGTACCTATGTTGCGCCAATCTCATTACAACAGATCATCGCCATTGACCAATAAACACGCATTATCTGCTTGGGTGCATCGCATACTCCAAAAAGCTCAAAAAGTTAAAATAACAAAAAAATATCAACACAGCACTCTTGATCCTGATTTCTTAAAGGAGTTAGTAAAATTAAGTGAAAAAGAAAACGGCCCCATTTTAGCTCAAGAGCACTTAAAAAAGTCTGGAATTATTTTGGTGATTGAACCCCATTTTTCTAAAACCTATTTAGATGGTGCGGCCATTCTTGTAGATAAGAATAACCCTGTTATTGGTTTGACTCTTAGATATGATCGCTTAGATAATTTCTGGTTTACTCTATTACACGAATTGGCACATATCGCTCGACATTACGATAGCGGCATCAGCCTCTTTTACGATGAAATCGAGGGAGTAAAAGCGATCGAACCAGACGAAAAGGAAAAAGAGGCTAATGCGTTAGCGCAGGAGGTTATTCTGCCGGAAGCGAAATGGGAGATCAGCCCGGCCAGACTCATTCCTTCTTCTATGGCGGCAAAGAGCTTGGCTAATGAGCTTGGAGTGCATGTAGCCCTTATTGCCGGCCAAATCAGACATAAAGGCAATCAATACGGTTATCTGGGCAAAATTGTGAATGAAGCTAAAGTCAGACATTATTTTCCTAACGAACAGTGGAATAAACAAGATGTTTAATTCAAAGAATTATGTCCCCATACTGAAATGGAAACGTGCAGAACAGGGCGCACTTAAAGCATTGGCAGAAGATCACAAAAGACATATTACACCTGTGATTCAGTTTGTCATGCCCAAACCAAAACCCAATGAGCAACGCGAAGATGTTATCGTAAGATTTGAGAAAGAACTCCCTGATATGCCAGAGAAAATAATCGAAGTGTGGGGAAAGGATCCAATCTTTATAGATGCTAGTTTATTGTTTAGTATCCCCCTTAAAGCCAAAGCGCTCGACATTATTTCACGACACGGTCACAAGCTGGGAGGGTTTTTTATTCCTGTTATACATCTTACTGATGAGGAAGAAATTAAGAATGCGGCACGGTCTGCTATAAAAGAGACCAAGCGTGGTTTATGTGTGAGATTGATATGCCCTGACTTCTCCGATATAACAAAATTGAATCGGGATATAGCCAAGGTTCTTTCGTCTAGTGGTTTAAGCGAGAAGAGTATTGATATATTGGTAGATATACAGGACACAGGAGAAAACAGTGAAAAATATGCCAAATATTTCAATCTAAGCCAGAATATTGCAGGTTTGTCGAAATGGCGAACGTTTACCTTTTCGAGCGGTTCATTCCCGGTAGATTTATCTGGATGTAAGCTTGATGAGGAAAATCTTATACCGCGTATTGATTGGAATAGTTGGGTAGATCATATCGGTAAAAAGCCACAAAGAATACCCACTTTTTCTGACCACACAATACGGCATCCAATTTATGTAGAAACCACGCAATTTTTTCCTCCAACGGCAAGCATTAAATATACCCTGGAAAATGAATGGTGGATCATGAAAGGTAAAAAACAGAGGTTCGAGCAGTACTTAGCGAATGCCGCCTTACTAGTAAAGGATAAAAAATTTTCTGGAGAAAACTTCAGTAACGGTGATAAATATATTTCCGAAAAAGCTAAACATTACGAAGCATACATAAAAAATCCCGCGATTGGCGGCACGGGGAGCACCGAGACATGGCTGAAGGCTGGTATTAACCACCACTTGTCATTAGTGGCGCATCAGGTCTCCACTCTGATCTAATCAGTATAGTTTCTCTCACTTTGTTCCCAAGATTTTTTTGGTCAAGTATAGAAGATAATCTTTCGTAAATATTATTTCTTGATTTTGAGTAGACGCCACTCGCCTTACCAGCCGCCTCTAAAATTTTCAACGCTTCATCTCGCCATAGAAGCCTTGCTACAGAGATTCTGTCTTGCCCCTTATTGTTTTCTCCCCCGCGAATTGTATTAAAGGTGACGACGTTATTGGAATCAACCTTCGCTACCACAATACCCCACCAGTCAGGGATTATGTTTATAGAACCATATAGATGACTTTTCCCAACAACTAAAGTCACCCTATCAAACACAGAATTGAATACACTCATTTGCTCTGGTAGACGTTGTAGGGTATCTTGGTCGCTCTTTATTTCATAGCCATGCATGATTCCATTCACAACAGCGATATCAATTCTGGCCACACCATGTTGAACGCCAAATTCCTCTATTATCCTTACTCTTTCATCTCTTACGTGGTTATTCTCCAACCTCTTCTTCAATGCAGATCGTATCATCAAATCGTTTGTAGGCACAGTACTCATTAGAAATTTTGTTCCATTGTGGAAAAGTGAAGAAAAGTATTCATACCAGTCCCATTTGGGACATGTTTCGTGTGGCACATGTTCTCGTGCCACTACGCATTTTACCATATTAGTGGAACTATTGGAAAAGCGAAGAGTGTCTTCTGCTTGCCCACGCTTGCCTCATCTTCACGAAAGCGTCGGCCTAGTCCGTAGAAATTCAGCCTGATTCGATTCTTATGCGTGTCCTGGTTTTTGGTACCTGGTTTGATGAAGCTGGGTTGAGGATTCGATGCCGTTGTTGTCGTAGTGTAGGCGGAATGGTTTTTTGAATATGATCAAGCATTTG
>Ga0213870_1000413_pt1 | contig 20674 bp, 23 predicted proteins | sample WICALVC2017_Meta_FD_160119 | JGI IMG/M metagenome (GOLD analysis project Ga0213870, IMG submission 160119) | Freshwater microbial communities from subterranean cave lake in Wind Cave National Park, South Dakota, United States - WICALVC2017 | ecosystem: Environmental > Aquatic > Deep subsurface >... | reverse complement strand
GGTCAATAATGATCGTAATTTCTTTAAAGCCCTATATTGGGCGACGCGAACCCAGATTTGAGATTTACCCAACACATTAGCCGTTTCCGCTACAGACAGCTCTTCCATAAATCTACATTGCAACACATCCTGAAATTCTTTTGATAGTTGACTCAACACTTTATAGAGCATTTGTGCGTCTTGTTTTCTTTCGAAATGTTCTTCGGGATGCTGCCGTTCATCTTCAATGTGCGCCAGCAATTCTTCATTTACCACGATTCGTTTTTGCGTGCGGTAGCTATCAACAATGAGATTATGGGCGACTCTATAAAGATATGCCCGAAAGTTATCGTAATGCATTGACGGAAGACTCGACCATACTTTTTTAAATGTTTCGGCTGCTATATCTTGGGCATCCATCACATTGGTCAGTTTCACAAGGGCATACCGATATATATCATCCACATAAATCGTGAAAAGTGTACCCCATGCTTCACTATCGCCACTCCGGGCTCGATGAAACAGCGCCTCAACATCGGAAGAATTATCATTTGGTCTCACGAGTCCTCGTATTATACAACGGTGATGCACGGAAAATGTTACAAAAGCCTATAGCATTTGCATTTATACATTATGTGTGATAGGATACTCGCTTACTCGATTGAAAGATCGGGTTTTTTATACTCTCCCTTGACAAGTTTGGCATTAGGGAGAGTTATCCGCCGAAGCTTTAGCGAAGGTGGAAAACATTATGAGCAACTTTCTTGTCGGACAAAAATTGCAAAAGATTTCTGATATGTCGCCTGATCTTGCGCGACAGTTTGAAGCGTGGGTCGTAAACACAACCAAAGTGAAGCTATTGGAGAAGTATACTCACTACTTGGAACAGGAGGGCAAAGACAATCTAAGGCAATTACTTCTTGTACCTCTTTTTGAGATTGATGAGCTGAAAAAACACGTGGAGGAAAAAGCTCCTGAACTAAAAACTCTCTTTTATCGCGAACTCACCGACGCCCTCTTTCATCTGGAGAAACAGCTCTAATCCCGATGTGCAGCTACAATTCCACACTAGGTGTGGAATAGCTTTGCACGTCGGGAAATGGCACAGTGTGACCTTCTATGAATTGTTTCCACGAGACTGGTTTTTTGCCTTCAAGTTGAACGGAATCAAGTTGCAATCTGATTTCTCCACCTCGGGGGAGTCCTGATGTGCTGGCCACCCCCGAGGTGTCTTGGTTGTTTACTGATTCGAGGTGGGCTTGGAGGATTTTGAGGCGTTTGGCGATTGATTCATTGTTCAATTGTTTCATTGTTATAGTAGTCCAGACGCCGGGCCAGGGGGAGAAGGCGCGAAGGGCATTAATGATTGTTAATTGGTAATTGTTAATGGTTAATTGATGAGGAAGTAATTTGGTCAGCGGCCATGAATGTAATTGTTGTTTGGTAAGCCGTTTACCAGTCATTGCGACGTGGATAATTTCCCACGGTATGTATCCATCGTCGCGAGAAAGCATTTTTGTGTAGGTTGCTTGGGAGTCGTCTTGGGAAATGGGTTTAAATTTACCTGAGGCATATTGAGATAGTATGTCAGGGAGGTCCTTTGAGGCTATTTCGAACAACTTTTTATATAGGCTGCCTGTCGTTTCCGAATTAGCAATTGGCACCTGCCTCTGCCAGACGATGGGGCCTGTATCCATGGTTGCTTCCATAATGAACAGGGTAATCCACGCCTTGGCTTCCCCCATCAAAATTGTGTATTGTACTGGAGATGCACCTCGAAGCTGGGGTAGCCTAGAGAAGTGTATATTAAGTGTTTTAAACAGCGGAATTTCCAGAATTTTCAGAGGAATTATAAGTCCATAGTCAGCGACAATGCCTACGTCGGCAGATAGCACCCGCAATATTTGGTCTAATTTGACTAATTGAGTCTTATTGGAAGGTGTATAAACGGGAATAAGGTGACTTTTGGCAATCGATTTGACGGCAGTTGGTGTGGGCCTGTGATGACGGCCTACCAATCGATCAGGTTTGGTGACGATTGCAACGAGAGTAAAATGTGTGTGAAGTGATTCAAGTAAAGGTATGCAGTAGTCCGAGGAACCGAAGAAAATAACTCTCATAAATTTTTAATTTCAAATTTTAAATTTTTAATCTCCCGACCTCAGTCCCGATGGATCGGGATGAGGCGGGAAATTTTACAATGTGTAATAAATTTTTAAACATTAGAAATTATAAACTTAGAGCTTGATTAGAAATTAGAAATTAAGAATTAGAAATTCGTTTTTTATATCTCTATCTCCACCAATGTTTCTTCACCCTTTTTATCAATCGTGATAGTGTAGAGTTTTCCACCCTGTTCCAAGACGCGTTTAGTAAAAAGTATGCCGTTTACGTGATCTGTCTCATGCTGGATGATGGTGGCGATAAACCCTGAAAATTCTTGGCTCTGGATGGCGCCTTCTATATCCATATAGGTAAGTCGTACGCTATCTGCGCGTTTCAAATATCCCCAAATATTTGGGATTGAGAGACACCCTTCCAACTTCTTATCTCGTCGCAAAGATGGTTTTTCCCCTTCACTTCGTTCAGGGCGTTTTATCTCAACAAGCGTTTCTGATTGCCAGATGATTTGGGGATTTATATATACTTCGATTTTGGATTTTTCCAAGGGTCGTGTGATAAAAATTCGAAGGGGTATGCCAATCTGTGGCGCGGCCAATCCCACGCCCTTGGGATTTTTGGACCCGACAAGATCCTTTTTCAGCTGCTCGATAACCGAAAGAACTTTCTTGTCGATTAATGCGATGGGTTTTGCAACGCTGGTGAGTGCCGGATGTGGAATTTTGACAATCATCCGATAATAACCCAATAAATACCAATAACCCAGTAACCCAATAAATACAAACAATAAAAATGAAAAAATGATTTAATGAGACGCTTCATACTTTGTTTCTTGTATTACTCATTATTTTACTCACAACAAACATGATTTCTGTCCCTTCTCCTATTAGTTGTTTTCCTTCTTCATGGAAATTTCGGGGATTTGTTGCGATGATGACTCGAAGCCAATAAATAGTTTCCTTACATTCTTTTCTGGCTATTGCATATTTTGCGATGAAATCTTTTCTACTATTTGCTGCATCTGCTTCTTGATCATTGGCGCCTACTGATGAAACTGATTTAGTAATCTGGGGAATAATAACAAGATTTTGTGGATTAGTTGGCAAGCTTTTTGTATAGTTAATAACCTGAATTACCCATTGAAATATTCGTTCATGGATGTCATAAATTTTCCCCTTCTTTATTGGGTTATTTGTTGATTGGGTTATTGGGTTATTCATAGCAGTTCCTCCAACTTCTCCTTCGCTCCATCATCATTAGGATTTATTCGATTGAGTATAAACTCAATCATCTCTTTTGCTTTCTGAGGTTTTTTATCCCTTTGATAGAAAAGACCGAGTGCAAAGTATGCATCACGATAGTCCGGTTTGAGGCGAATAGTTTCTTGCAGTGCCTGATACGACTCTTGTGTTTGATTGCGCTGATCATAGATGAGTCCTAAATTATAGGTGATTTTAGGATCGGTGGGAGCAAGTTCATGCGCTGTTTCCAAGGCATCACGCGCATCCTCAACGTATTTTTCATCGAGTCGAGACAATGCGTAGAAAAGGCGCGTCCTGGATTTCCAGTAATTTATATTGGCAGGTGAGGTGGTGATTGCCACAGTGCTTGCTTGTATAGCTTGTGTGATAAGTTGAGCCGATGTAGTGGATTCACCACTTTCTGCAAATGCAACTCCCAGCAACGCTGTGGGCAACGTGAGTTCATCGTAGAAGAAGGGCTCATCACTTCTCAGTGAAATTGCTTGACTGATTGACGAGTATGCCTGAGAATATTTCTGTGCTTTGGAATCGGAGAAACCTGATGCGAAGAGTTTATCGGCATACCAGAAGCGGCCAAGTGTAAATAAAATATAAAACATAGAACATAGAACAAATAACATTAAGATTTTTTGCCATGCATCAAGTGATTTGTTGTTTGTTGTTTGTTGTTGGTTGTGGGTTTCCTTGGATAGGACGAACGAGATAGCTGGAATCAAGTAGAAAAACAATTGTGTGATAACTACAGAGAATCCGAAAAAGTTGGTGATGTGGATAGTCAACCAGCCGGAAAATAATGCAAGAATTAAAAGTGGTGGGTTGTGGGCTGTAAGTTGTAGGTTTAGGTTTTTGGATTTAGAAATTTGGATTTGATTAGAAATTAGTCCCGATTTGATCGGGATGAAATTAGAAATTCTTCTTATTATCCATATAACAAACGTCCCAATGATGAGTAGGTAGCTTCCCAAACCTAATAAGCCTGTTGTAGCGGAGTAATTGAGAAATTCATTGTGCGCTTTGTTGTAAAGGAAATCCCATTCAGAGGTCATATTGTGTTCCACTGGTCGGAATTTGTAGTATGAGAAGGCAAATGTCTCAGGGCCGGTGCCCAAGAGAGGATAATGCCTTATAATATCAATTGCCCCTTTCCAGACAATATTGCGTATTGTACCTGATTCGGTTATTCCTACGTCGATAAGAGATCCTCCGTTATTGGTTATGGGTTGTGGGTTTTGGGAAGTGGGTTGGGAGGACTTGGTGAGCTCAGGAAGAGTGAAGCGGTTGAGTTGAAAGAAGGGAGAGCCTATAAGAAATGTTAGTAGTAAAAATGATATATTTAGCAGTACTGGCATGAGTCCTGTAATTACACGTAACCCCAACTTATAACTTTGAATGATCCAGAAGACGGTATTTCCAACCCAAAACCCCAAAAAGCCTGATCGAGATTTTGTAAATAAAAGCGTTAAATAGAAAATATTCATAAGTAACCAAATTACAAATAACTCTAAAGGGAAAAAATCCCCTCGTTTTTTTCTCTCTATTAAGTATTTGAAAATGGGAACTATAGAGAATGAACTTATAATTGGGAGTATGATTGCAAGATATGCCGCGAGCCAATTGGGTTGACCAAGGGTTGAGAATACTCTGTTTTGCACATCCTGCACCCAGATATGTTTATCGATGCCAAAATGCTCGGCAATTCCATAGAGGGAAACGATGACGGCGCAAGCGAGGGCAATTTTGAGGAGTGTCAAAATTTTTTCTTTGGGAAAATTTGTGACGAAGGCATAGTAAAGAATTAAGTAAGAGATGATTGATAAAAGACCTCCGTTAAACCGTGAATAATATCCCCAGATAGAGACGTGGCGGTCAATGGAGAAGAAGGTAGAAGCCAGTAGGACCAGTAGGAAAAGTAGTAAGGGTATATCAAGCGGAGTACGAACTATCCTGAATTCTTTGTAGGCAATCATTTTTATTATCCACGCACTCGTGATGATCGCCGTAACTGCATAGACAAACATCATTTTGTTAAATTCAAAAAGTTCGTAGTTGAAAGGGGTCAGAAGGAGTGGTGTTGCGAAAATGAGCGCGTAGAAACAATAGTGGATGATTGCATCTGAGGCTCTGGTAAGTCTTTCTAGCATGAGTACATTCTACCCTAAACACAAACCGTCTGCTACAATAAGCCAGTTAATAAAAAAGTACCACGGGAATGAAAAGTACCACGGGTACCACGGGAATATTAAGCTCGTGATACTTGTGATACTCGTGGTACTCGTGATTCTTTAATATACTATGTTAGACTTTCTCTTTGGTTTGTTCAGTCATGACTTGGCCATAGATCTTGGTACGGCTAATACACTGGTATTTGTTCGTGGCAAAGGAATTGCCATCCGAGAACCATCTGTTGTTGCCCGTCACAAAAAAACCAAGAAAATTCTTGCCATAGGAAGTGAAGCGAAACGAATGCAAGGAAAAACTCCCCGAGAGATCGAAGCATTCAGACCGCTGAAAGACGGCGTGATTGCTGACTTCGATGCTACCGCCGCAATGCTTTCACACTATATTCATCTTGTCCATGAATCTCCCGGGTCGCTCATCCCCAAAATTCCCCGACCTCGAGTCGTGGTGGGTATTCCATCGGGAGTAACAGAGGTTGAAAGACGCGCGGTACAGGATGCGGCGCTCTCAGCGGGTGCTCGCACCGCCTATCTTATTGAAGAGCCCATGGCAGCGGCTATTGGTGCTGGTTTACCCATTCGTGACGCCCGGGGTAACCTCATCGTCGATATTGGCGGGGGAACGACAGAAATTGCCGTTATATCACTGGGTGGAATAGTGATAAATCGGTCACTTCGTATCGCAGGAGATGAGTTGGACGAGGCTATTGTTTCCTCCGTGAGACTCAAACATTCGCTGCTTCTTGGGACCCCTTCTGCTGAGGCGGCAAAATTGGCGATTGGTTCCGCATATCCTCTGGGGAAAGATTCCTATATAGTGGTACGAGGGAGAGATTTGGAGAATGGACTTCCTAAATCAATCAAACTTGCAAGTAGCGAAATCCGGGAAGCTATATCTCCCGTAATAAACGAAATTATAGAGGCAATTGATGAAACGACAGAGGAGATACCTCCCGAGCTGATTGGCGATGTAATGGAACAGGGTATATGTCTGGTCGGCGGAGGAGCGCTCCTGTCGGGTTTGGACAAAGCCATTGCACAGGCGGTAAAAATGCCCGTATGGATTGCCCCAGATCCTCTCACGGCGGTTGTGCGCGGAGCGGCAAAGCTTCTGGATGATGAGAAATTGCTAGCCAGTGTGCGGGTAACTGGCGGATTAAAATGAAAAGGCCTCTGACACTCGCTCCATATATTGTCATTACACTCGTGGTTATTTTTCTTGATAGTGTGGGAATACTCCATGGATTAAAGACTGCAACCGATGTGGTGGTGGTTCCAGTCAAGCAATCGTTATACCGGGGTAGTATCGCGCTCTCACAATTTCCAGCGATACTTTTGCACTATCACGAACTTTCGGCAATGAGAGATCAACTGCAACAACTTCAAATCACCACATACACCCAAAAAGAAGAAATAGCCAAACTTCAGGCAGAAAATACCAGACTCCGCGCGCAACTTGATGCACCGCTCCCATCCTCATTTCAACAGTTACCCGCGACAATTCTTGGTGTATCCAGATTCATGGATATCTCAGTGGGTACAAGAGATCGAGTAAGGAGGGGTATGCCAATTGTTGTCGGTACCGTATTGGTAGGTACCATTGCGGAGACCGGTGAAAGACGAAGCAGTGTCATGCTTCTTACCGATACGCAACTTACATTGCCCGCGATAACATCCCGAGGTACCAAAGGTATCGTGACTGGGCAATTTGGACAAGGATCAACACTGACTAAAGTTTTACAAAAAGATGCGTTATTTTTGGGGGATACTGTCTACACACAGAGCAGTGATTTTATACCTGCCGATCTTACCATCGGCACAGTAAGTCATGTCAGCGTCACAGATGCCGCAGTCTATAAACAGGCAAAAGTTTCGTTACCTGCCGATTGGCGCACGGTTCGCACAGTCTTTGTAATTGTGCAATTATGAAAAAACTCATTGGTATAGTTCTTATTTTAAGTGCGTTTTGCGAGGGGAGTGTTCTTTCTTTTCCGCTTACCATAACGATTGCTATAAGCTATGCTATAAACTGGCCGAGGCAGAGTGCTTTCCTGTTTATAGTGGCAGGGTTACTCCTGGATGTTTTTACTCCCCGGATATGGGGAGTAAATGCGCTCTTTTTTATGCTGATGTTGGTACTTTTGAATATTTTAAGCGCCAAAATATCGGGAAGGGGGATACTATTCTATAGTATCTTTACGGTAGTAACACAGAGCGTTTATAGCCTTTTGTTTTCTGGCGGGTTTGATGTGAGAAATATTTTTGGCGCTACACTTGTAAGCGTGTGCATGACAGTTTTATATGCACGATTTGGACAACCTGAAAGTGAGAGAACACGTCTTGCGGTATAATGAGTGATCATGAGTGTACGTCTGGGATCACAATTTTGGGAACAAATTACCCAAGAAAAAAATTTATTTCATCATAGACAAAATACCGATACGTGGGATGAGATACACGTTGAAAAAAGAATTACCATCCTCACGATTCTCTTTCTTATTGTATCGTTAGCACTTTTCGCACGGCTTTTTTACCTCACAATTGTCGAAGGAGAGAGGTTTCGTAAAACTGCCTCCGAAAATAGAATCAGGGAAGCCAAAATTGAGGCTCCCCGAGGCATTATTTATGATAGAAATGCTAATCCTTTAGTGGGTAATATTCCTGCGTTCATAGACAAATCTGGGTTTCGCGTAGTTTCTTCTGGGACACAAACAGCAAAAACCTCATATGTAGAAACAGTGACCCGAGATTACCTTTATACAGAGGTACTTGCTCATGTAATTGGATACATTGGTGAGGCAGAAGCTTCCGAAACAGACTATCAAATGGGCGATAGTGTAGGAAAAATTGGTATAGAACATGCATATGATACATGGTTGAGAGGTACAGACGGGAAACAATTATATGAGGTGGATGCGGCAGGAGAGATTGAACGGACCTTGGGAAAAATTGAGAGCACGCCGGGGCGCAATTTGCAGCTGACGCTTGATGTGGGAATACAACTTGCAGCATGGGAGGCTTTAAAAGATGTAGTGGGAGCAGTCGTTGTATCAGATCCTAAAACAGGTGAAATATTCGCACTGGTTTCCTCGCCTTCATTTGATCCCAATAAATTTATAACGGGAGATTTAGGCGATCTTCTAAAGAGAACCGATCAACCGCTTTTTAATCGAGTACTATCTGGGCAATATCCACCAGGGTCGATATTTAAGATAGTAACCGCAATGGCCGGGCTTGAATCGGGGAAAATCACAAAGAATCTACAAATTGAAGATACCGGAGTTTTGACGATTGGGCAGTTTAGTTTTGGCAACTGGTATTTCTCGCAGTTCGGCAGAAAGGAAGGGTTTTTGGATGTGGTGGGAGCACTAAAGAGATCCAATGATATTTATTTTTACAAAGCAGGAGAGGCCACAGGAATTGAGACGATTTCCACATTTGCGAAACGGTTAGGGCTGGGGAGTCCCACAGGTATTGATATAAAGGGTGAGGAGGAGGGATTGATGCCCGATCCTTCTTGGCGCAAGAAAGAGAAAGGAGAAGATTGGTTTCTTGGCAATACCTACCATGTGGCAATTGGCCAGGGAGATATACTTATGACTCCGATACAGGTCAACTTACTAACTAACCTGGTTGCAAATAATGGAGTTGTGTGTAGACCACACCTTGCAAAGACCAAGAACTTTGAACCCAGAACTCAGAACTCAGGATGTAAGAATCTTGAAATAAAAAAGGAGACAGTGGATTTGGTGAGGGAGGGGATGAAGCAGGCGTGTGCTACAGGGGGGACGGGGTGGCCATTAGTTAATTTTCAAATATCAAATATCAAATATCAAATAGATAATATTGATTTTTTTGAAGGGACTGCAGCATCCGGTTCCGCCACCAAGCGTATTCAGATTCCTGTTGCTTGTAAAACGGGGACGGCTGAGTTTGGCGATCCTAAAAACCGCACACACGCGTGGTTTACCGCATTCGCACCAGTCTACAATCCCCAAATTTCAGTGACTGTGCTTATTGAAGGTGGTGGAGAAGGAAGCACAAACGCGGCGCCTATCGCCAAAAAGATATTGGAGAAATGGTTTGAGAAGTGAGGTAATGTAAAATATTAAATCTAATGTATCTTGACAAAAGTAATGAGAAAGTGTATAGTTAATTTATTATGTTCTACCCAGCGACAGTTACTTCCCAAGGACAAGTGACGATACCAGCACCCGTCAGAAAAGCTCTTGGAATTGCCAAATCAACGCGAGTTAATTTCACTCTCGAGAAAAAACGCGCGGTAATGGAGCCAGAGCCGGATATTTTAGATTTATACGGAGTGTTTAAGACCAAGAAGAAAATTCCCTACAGAAAACTACGAAAGATGCTTGATGAAGCATGGGCGAAAGGCGAGGTGTGAAAGAGTATTTACTTGATACTAATAGTGTACTTCGATACTTCCTCAAAGATCATCCTACTCAAGCAAAGATAATCCTAGAATATTTGCTTAAAGCAAAAAAAGGTGAAATTCACATCACGCTTCCTTTGGTTGTATTTGTTGAAGTGGTGTACTCATTGAGTAAACCGTATGAGTTGAAAAAAGATTTAGTGGTTCAGTATCTTTTTACGTTTCTCAATATACCTTATATAGAAATCGAAAAGCGCAGCATCATTATGGCTGCGCTTATTCTTTTCAGGGATCATGCACTTAGTATCACCGACTGTATCATAGCTGCCACGGCGCACATGACAGGCAAAGAACTCCTCACTTTCGACCGCCGCCTCAAACGGATAAAAATTCCTTCGTGAGTTCAAGTAGAGGAATAGAGTTTGATGTTTGCAATACGAGAGAAGTCTTTTGTATTGAAGGTTACCAACTCCAAATCATGACAAATTGCTGTGGCTGCAATTATGCAATCGAGAAGGTCAACACTTGCGTGAACAGCTTTAATAGCTCCTGCTTTTTCTGAGATAGCTGCATCAAAGGGCAAAATTGTCAGTCCAGAAAATAATGTCTCAAGCTCTTCTCTTGCCTTTTTACTTTCCCAGACACTTTTGCCGGCCAAAAGCTCTGTATGAGTAATGAGTGATATTGCACAATGTTCAGTAGATAGTTTGTAAAGAAGTGTTTGTCTCTTATCTGCACGCCTGAGGAAATCAATCACGACCGATGTATCCAAAAGGAGCCGTTTCATAGCGGGCGGGAGGATAGTCGTTTCTCAATTTGTTTTCTGTTGGCGGCGATTTGTTTAGACTTAAACCATCTGCCTTTGATGGTTAAAAGCTTTTTCTGATAGCCTGAAGTGTCTTTCTTTTTTTCAATCGGTTCAGCGATAATTTTTTCTCCATCGGTGTAGAGTTTCAGCCAGAACTCATCATTGAGTCCCAGTGATTCTCTCACGTCTTTAGGAACGGTGATCTGCCCTTTGCTGAATGATTTGATGTAGGTGACATTGTCCATACTGAATTTCAGTATATGTCAAGTGACCGATTTCCTATCCTGACAAGGAAAAGAATAAAGCGCAATGATCTAGAATGAAGTTTTTATGGGATGGGGCGGTAGGGGTCGGTGGTGAAAATTTTTTAAATCAATCCAACTGATGGGAGAGGAATGCTCTAGCCCCTTCAAGGAAAAAGTTTTCTACTTTTTCAAGAACCTGTTGTTGCTTTTTTTCATTTGGTTCTATCAGATATGGAGTGAGCGACGACAGCTGCTTTAGTGACTTCGCACTTTCGCTCCAGAAAGAAAATTCCGTAAACGTACTGCCGAATTTCTTTTCCACCATCTTGAGAAGTTGCCGTACAGTATACTTTTTACGGTACAGAAGCACCCAAAGATCAAAAAGATCTTTGGGCTCGTTGCGATCAAAGTAGGCCATAGTTTTGTTGGCCGCTATATCTTTCAGCGAATCAATCATAATTCCATAGTATGTGGTAAGCGGAGCCAATCGTTTCCGATCCCCGTTGTAGTGCACAAATTCGCAGCGCATGGATTCTTTCTTGGATGCGATGAGGTACTCCCACCTGTCGAAGACCTTCTTTTCTGAGAGAGTTACGCTTGGAATTTGATTTTTTACCTCATCGATAAAAGGACGAAGTATGTCGTACGAGAAGGGATTATCAGTAAAAAAATCGATGTCAAATGAGCGGCGGTGTTTTAGGTAGTAATGAGATAAAAGTGTCCCACCTGTCCAGTAAAACCTTTTGGAGAGAGGGAGAGATCTTAAGACTTTTAAAATTTGCTTTTGGAGGGGTGTAAGATCCATTTTTAGGATTTTTTTAGATAGTGCTCTATGATTATGCGTTTGCCGGGATCAAGATACCTTGCGATAGCGGGAAAATATTGGGCAATTTTATCTTTTGTAATACCTTTGAGATCTTCGTAGTTAATTTTGCGCACCAGATACCACTCCCACTCTGCGTCGGTTTTTGGTTGCCAGTTTTTGGGCAGATTGTAATCCCAGTTCCACATTGTAATAGTAGTTTAACACAGCGATTTATGAGGGGCAATTGAAGGTTGAGACAATTAATAGTTGACTTTTTCAACACCTGTGGGCCAGGGTCTGTGGGAAAAACGGTTGGATACCACGTTGGTTAGGGATATGCGGTTGTAGGGGGGCACCAGCCATCCTCTGGATAATACAGCGGACACGGTCTGCCGGGAGCGCAGGTAGGCTGCGGTCTGCAACTGGGATACGGATAGTTGGTTGGCTTGGGGTAAACTGTGGTGGGCGGGCACCAGCCATCTATTGGGTAGTAGGCCGGACAAACTTGACCTGCCGGACACGTAGGCCACGGTTTACAAGAGGGATAAAGAGATGTTGAAGGTGTGGGTATTCGGCATGTGACATGTAATTCTTGAAGATTTTCTCTGGCGCGTGAGGCGACAACCATACCATTGTTACACATTACATATCCTCTTTGACCCAGGCCTAAACGAAGTGCGGCTATAGTTGGTATTGGAATTCTGGTAGGTATCACTGTTACCAATACTTGAGCGACTGAAACTCCCAGCGAGTTTGAAGAAGGAGTTTTACTGGTGGTATACCAATACGTCGCCATACCAAATACGCCAACGGCAAGGACTGCGATAAGAAGCAATGACCATGACGGTGAATTCTGACTCATACATTTATAATGGGATCTTGAAGCTGAGTTGTCAAGTACTAAAAAACTTAGGATTTATGAGGTTGTCAACGAAGCAGAAATACACGTATAGTAGAACTAATGACTGATAAAGAGCGTGACTGTTGGTTAGGGTTTTCAGCATTTCCGGGGATTGGGCCATTGCGGTTTAAACTACTTATCACATACTTTGGAAGCGCGCAAAAAGCCTGGAACGCACCCCATAAAAAACTCGCGGAAACCGGATTGGGCGATAAAATTGCACAGCACTTTGACGTATTTCGGGAGACTTTTAGACCAGGGGAATATCGTAAAAAGATGGAGGATAAAAATATTTGGTTCATAACCCTTAATGAACCAGGGTACCCACTCCCTCTAAAAGAGATTGGGACTTCTCCATTTCTTTTGTATATCCGGGGTAGGAAAGACATAAAGTGGGATTGGGATCGGATGGTGGGGGTAGTCGGGACACGAAATATCACGACTTACGGCGCGCAGGTGACGGAAAAAATCACCGAAGAACTGATAGCATCTGGTATTACAATCGTATCCGGTATGGCCATAGGAGTGGATGGTGTGGCTCATGCGACAGCCCTTGCACACGGCGGTAAAACGATTGCCGTATTGGGGTGCGGGGTAGACGTGGTACACCCGGTACGCAACAGTACGATTTATTGGAAAATAGTGCGTGAGGGGGGATGGGTGGTTTCCGAATTTCCCATGGGTCAATTTGCAACGAAAGGACTATTTCCGGCACGAAACAGAATAATCAGTGGATTATCAAGAGGAGTTGTCGTGACGGAGGGCGCATCCGATAGCGGAGCGCTTATCACTGCTCGTTACGCGCTGGAGCAGGGGAGAGACGTATTTGCAGTACCGGGACCCATAACCTCAAGTATGTCAGCAGCCCCCACAGCTCTTTTGAAACAGGGTGCAAAGCTGGTGACCGAAGCCAAGGATATACTGGAGGAGTTAAATTTAAATATCAAATATCAAATATCAAATATCAAAAATAAAATGCAGAATTCAAAAATTGGAAATATAAATTTAGCACAAGAAGAAATTATTATCATAGAATTATTACAGAGAGAAGCATTGCATTTTGATGATTTGGTGAGAAAGAGCAAAATTGACTCTGCGAAATTAGCAGGACTTTTGACCGCTATGGAGTTGAGGGGTTTAATCCAACAAAAGGGAGGACTATATCTGATCACTTTACACTGATTCCCCGATGTGCAAAGCTATTTCACACCTAGTGTGGAATCTCCTTGGCACCTCGGGAAACAGCGCAGGAACACCCCTTGACCTAAAAAATTTCTGAGGAAATTTTTCAGGGTAAACCCGAGGTGCCCTGCGCATGTTGACGAAAGCCTGTCTTGCCAGCTTGTCTTACCAGTCTTATATACCGATTGAAATCAATGCATCGGACTCGGCCTCTGTGTTACCAGATACGTCCAACGAAAGTTGTGGAAGACGTAGATCTAGTACGACATTACCCTGGGCGTCAGCCGAAACATCTGACGACGCATTGACTTGTGCACTCGCATTCGCATTGGTTTGTGCTTGCGCGTTCCCATTTGCGTTTACTCCCGCAGTCCCCTGTGCTTGGGTATTTGCAGAAGTATTGATAGTTGCGTTACCTTCAAGAGTTGCATTTAAAATTGGTCTCACGCGCAGTCCGGTAGATAGTTGAGCGTCTCCATTCACGTTTGAATTAATCCTTGGAAGTGTTGTTGAGAGTCCTAATCCCAGTACCAATGACGTGAGTGCAGATAAAGCTAGATTCATAGATAAATTCACCTCCTTTCGCCTCGCCGTATCCGCCAGCTGGCGGAGAAGGCGGGCCAATAATCTCATAATCCCAGTATGCCAATTTTCGGTTGTTCAACATTGATATTCACTCCACCGATTCCCACATTGATTCCACTTGTTGACGGTGTTGTGCTTGGGGCGGGTGCTGAAAGTGTAATTTCCACGTTTGCGGATATTCCGTTTGACTGGGGAGTGGGAGAGGGAGTAGGTGCAGTATTGTTAATTGCTGATTGCTGACCTGCCTCGCCGGCAGGCAGGTTGTTAATTTTCGAGGTAGGAGACGGAGTCGGAGTAACTGATTCATTGGGGATGGTGAGTTGGATTCGTACTGTGCTTGAAGATGGCGCAGGGGAGTCAGTAATTGAATTAGACCGAGTAGGAATTTGTCCTGTACTGAGGTTAGCTGGAGTGGGAGAGGATGGGGGATTTGCAGATGAATCAGTGGACGTGGTCACGGGAGTTTCATTTACCGTCTGTGGGAAGACTTTTGCTTTTATACCAAACAGTAAACTTCCTTTTTGGCTGTGAGCTGCTGCATACACGAGTCCTGAGGAGGAAGCTACCAACAAAGCAAGTCCCAAAAGTCCATAGCGAAGCGTGAGAAGGGTAACTGATTTTTTTGTAGAAGCGGGAAGTTTTTGATAGTTCGGTACGCTTTGAAAAATACCGCTTCCGTTATATCTTCAGCTTCCGCAGTATTTTGATTGATACGGTAAAATACGTAACGGTATATCTGATCGATGTATTTCATATAGAGTTTTCCATAAGCCTCCCGATCCCCCCGTTTGATCCGTGATAGGAGCAAGCGGTCGGGGATGGTGCGCACCACATGCTGGTACTTTCGCAACCACCCAATCATTTAATTTCATGGGCAGTACGTATATAACGAGGATTGAAGAGTTTTGTGACAATATTATTGCAAAGACGTCTTGACAAGGGAGGTAAAATGGGATGTTATCAAATGTATGTCATCTCTTGTTATCGTTGAAAGTCCCACCAAAGCGCGCACTCTTTCCCGATTTTTAGGGGGTGACTATCGTATTGAGGCGACCATGGGTCACGTGCGAGATTTACCAAAATCTAAGTTGGGGATAGATATAAATATCAAAAATCAAAAATCAAAAATCAAAAATGAGGAACAAGAAACGTATGAATTTATTCCCCAATACCAAGTTATAAAAGACAGAAAGACAAGAGTTGCCGAGCTGAAAAAGCTGGCACAAGAGCATGCATCAGTCCTTTTGGCCACGGACCCTGATCGAGAGGGAGAAGCAATCGCATGGCATATAGCAACATTATTAAAAGGTAGTGAAAGTAGAAAAGGGAGAAAAGAAAACTCTACTTCTACTACTTCCTCTACTCCTTCTACTTTTCGTCGAATAGTTTTCCACGAAATCACCCAAACGGCAATTCAGGACGCCCTTTCCCATCCACGAGAAATAGATGAAAAGCTTGTCGATGCCCAGCAAGCACGGCGAGTATTGGACAGGCTTGTGGGATACAAACTTTCACCACTTCTTTGGAACAAACTTGGCAAAAACTGGTTGTCTGCAGGACGCGTTCAGTCAGTCGCTGTGCGTCTTATTGTCGAGCGCGAGCGAGAGATCAAGGCATTTGTCCCTGTTGAATACTGGCTTATAGATGCGGATTTGGCTCCTTCAGGAATACACCACGCTCAAGGCCGGGCCTTGAGCTCAGAGAAAGGGAGTTTTATTGCTCGCCTCATTGAAATCGATGGAAAGAAAGCAGACGTAAAGGATAAAGCTGTCGCAGATGCAATCGTTTCTGAACTCGAAAAGGCCTCCTATCAGGTAGTAAGTGTAGAAACGAAGGATGTACGTCGCTTCCCCGTTCCTCCATTTACCACCTCTACCCTCCAGCAAGCTGCCTCAAACCGTTTTGGGTGGAGTGCCAAAAAGACCATGCGCGCTGCCCAAAGCCTTTATGAACAAGGTCTGATTACCTATCACCGGACTGATTCCACCAACTTAGCGGCTGAGGCTATAAAGGGAGTGCGAGATCATATATATACTGTATATGGTCAATCCTATCTGCCGCCTCAACCCAAGTTTTATAAGACAAAATCCAAAGTAGCCCAGGAAGCTCATGAAGCAATACGTCCCACCAAAAGTACGACTCTGGCTGATAGTGATTTGAAGAAATTGGGAGAGGGAAAACAAAGTACTCATCAGTTGAAAAGTTTACCAGCAGATCTGGGTAGGGATGAACAGCTTTTATACTCACTCATCTGGAGGCGTTTTGTCGCATGTCAGATGAATGAGGCGATTTTTGCAGCTACAAGGGTAGATGTGAAAGCCTCAAGAATATTAAGCGGTAAAGACACCTCGGACGGTGGCGAAGCAGCGACTTCGACTCCTCCGAGGTGTAGGAATCGTGAAAGCGGATATCTTTTGCGTGCCAACGGCCAACAGGTCAAATTTGATGGATGGCTCGTCCTCTACGAGGATAATAAAAATCAAAAATCTCGGCCAAAGGCCGATCAGCCTCTGGCTGAAAATATCAAAAATGGAGAGGAAAAAGAAGATACTGATCCACAGAATGAATTGCCAGCTCTCACTGAAAATGACTTACTAAAGCTGATAAAGCTTCTCCCACAACATAAGTTCACAGAACCGCCGCCCCGGTACAATGAAGCGTCCCTTATAAAAGCGCTGGAAGAAAAAGGTATTGGTCGTCCCTCTACTTATGCACCAATCATTACCACCATACAAGATAGAAAATATGTGGAAAAAATTCAGCGGCGTTTCCATCCTACCGATTTGGGTATGGCGGTGACCGACTTTCTCGTCACAAATTTTCCACTGATATTTGATATCTCCTTTACCGCTCAAATGGAGAATGAGTTAGATAGTATAGCAAATGGGGAGTTGACGTGGGGAAAAGTACTCAACAAGTTTTATGCTCCCTTTTCCCAAAAACTTGCCCACGTATTTAAAGAGGCTGATCGGGTAAAAGTAGATTTGGGAACGACCGATGAGAAATGTCCCCAATGCGGCAACCCTCTCGCGTTTCGGATTTCACGGTATGGAAAATTCTTGGCTTGTAGCAACTACCCCACGTGTAAATTCACCAAAAACATCATTGAAAAGATAGGGATTCCTTGTCCCAAATGCGGAGGCGATATCATTGTCAGAAGAACCCGTCGTGGCAAGCAGTTTTACGGCTGCAGCAATTACCCCAAATGCACCTTCGCCGCGTGGAAGAAAGAGGACATCAAATAAAAATCAAACTTCAAACTTTTTTTAGCCTCAAAACCCAATGTGGAGGTACAATTCCACACTAGGTGTGAAATAGCTTTGCACATCGGGACTGCGAGCTCAAGGCCGGGTTTACACTGAACGAAGTAAACGTGCCTTGAGCGTGCAGATATTATGCGGTAGGTCCGGCTGAGAGGATTTCTTGGGGTAAGCCGGAGAATTTCTTGATATTTTCGCGAAACGCTACCGCTAATTCTTTGGCCGTGTTATCAAATGCTTTTTTATTTTTCCATAGAGAGCGCGGATTGAAGATAGAAGAATCGATTCCTTGAATAATTGTGGGTATTTCGAGATTAAATATTGGGTCATGAGTTTTTTTACTATGATCGAGCTGGCCATCAAGAATTGCCCAGACGATTTTTCTGGTATCTTCGATACTTATTCGTTTTCCGCCTTGACCCCACGACCCGCCTTGCCACCCGGTATTAACGAGATAGACTTTGACGTTGTACATTTTCAAATACTTTTCCAATAGTCGCGCATAGACTGTGGGAGGTCGAGGCAGAAACGGTTGTCCAAAACAGGCAGAAAAGGTGCGTTTGGGCTTCTCGACGCCTCTTTCGGTGCCTGGAATTTTAGAGGTATATCCGGATAAGAAATGAAAAAGTGCCGCATTGGTATCAAGTTTTGCTACAGCCGGCAAAACTCCGGTGGCATCGGCGGTGAGAAAAAGTATGTGGGTTGGGTGAGGATGAACCTCAGGTGGTAAAGCGCCGGCAATGTATTCCAAAGGATACGCAGCTCTTGTGTTCTCAGTTTTTGTGTCGTTATCAAAATTCAATGATCCATCATTTTGCACGACGACGTTTTCTAAAATAGAGAATGATTTATGTACTGCGTGCCATATCTGAGGTTCACTTTTTTTTGATAAATGAATCGTTTTTGCATAGCATCCTCCCTCAAAATTCCATATGCCATCTCTCGACCAGCCATGCTCATCATCACCGATTAATCTCCTTTTTGGATCAGCAGACAGAGTCGTCTTGCCCGTTCCGGATAATCCAAAAAAGAGTGCAGTATCGCCATTTACTCCCATATTTGCCGAACAGTGCATCGGGAAGATTTGTTTATCAGGTAAGTAATAATTCATAGCCGTAAATGCAGATTTTTTCATTTCACCAAGATATTTTGTACCGCCTATAAGCACGATGCCTCTTTCATAATTGGAAACGATATACGTTTCTGTTTGCGTACCATCTTTTTTGGGATCGGCTTTACAATCCGATACATAAAAAATTGTGAGCGATGGCTTGACATGAGGAATCATTTCTTGTGTCGATGGTCGTATGAATAGGTGATGTGCAAAAAGGGCTTGTACCGGCGATGGTGTAATGACTCGGACTTTCAATGTATGACCTGTATGCGCACCTACATAGCCGTCAAAAACAAATAACTCTACTTTTTTTCCAAGATGTTTGGTAGTTTTATTGTAGAGTTGGTCGAAGTGCGCGCTTGACATGCGCTGGTTAGATTCATTCCAGTCGATCGTAGATTCTGTAGATTGAGTTACTACTTTGTAATTATCTTTGGGTGCTCTTCCCGTATGAGGACGGGTATCAATCACTATCGCGCCTGATTTATGAAGAATTGCTTCATTTCTCGCTACCGCGTTTTCTGAAAGCTTTTTTGGGTGTAGGTTAAGATGTACTTGACCATCAAAGGTAAACTGATCAAGGAATTCCATATATGCCCATACTATACCCCTCTTCCACCAGTTTGCAACTTCGTAATTTGACTTTTGGTCTGTAGATGTGATCTCATAGTATAACTGCCTATGTTAACAGACCAACAAGTTATCCAACTAAAACTTGCCCATAAACAAACTCGGGAGAAACGACTCGCTGATCGGATTAAAGCAGTTCTGTATGTCCACTTTGGCCTGTCATATACAGAGATTGCGAAACTTCTGTTGCTTGACGAAGTCACGGTGAGACGTTACTGCAAACAGTTTGAAGAAAAAGGTATTGAAGGGTTATTGGAATACCGTTACACGGGAGGCCAAACAAGATTGACATTTAGCCAGGAAGAAACATTAAAAATCTTCCTTCGGGAAAATACCCAAAGAACAGCTAAAGAGGTTGTTGAGCATATACGGAAAACATACAATGTAAATTTCTCCGTCATCGGCATTACCAAACTCCTCCATAGACTGGGATTCACCTACAAGAAGCCAAAGATTATCCCTGGAAAAGCTGACAGGGTAAAACAAGAGGCATTCCTCAAAAAGTACGAGGAGATAAAATCAGAGCTACAAGACAATGACCGGATATATTTCCTTGATTCCACCCACCCGGAACATAATACTAAACCCTCATACGGCTGGATCTTAAAAGGAAAAGCCAATGATAAGTTTGTGAAGACTAATTCCGGCAGAGAAAGATTGAATCTCAACGGAGCCTTAAATTTCAACGATAAAACAGCCATTGTTTTAGAGGAGGAAACAATCAACAAAGAAACAACTATCCATTTATTGGAAACTGTCAAACAGAAGCAAAAAACAGGTAAAGTCTATCTGATCTTGGATAACGCTAGTTACTACCATGCACGAATCGTCAAACGATGGATTCTCCATCACCCCCGGTTTAAGTTGCTCTTTGTGCCGTCATATTCACCTAATTTGAATCTGATTGAAAGGTTATGGAGATTCTTTCACCAGAAAGTCACCTGGAATAGATATTTTGAGACTTTTGAAGAATTTAGGAAAACAAGTCTTACTTTCTTCAAAAACCTCAATCAGTATCAAAACGAGCTGTCTTGCCTGTTAACCGATAATTTTCAACTATTACCAGTCCAAAAGTTGCAAACCTGAGTTAGTGGGGTATACCACATTTATGAAAAAGCCTGCCTGCCAAAGGCAGGGCAGGCAAAATCAATCAGCCAGCTGTGGATAAAATCCAAAACTTTCTGTTTAATTTCTGTGAATTTTTAAATCCCCAAT
>Ga0213870_1000412_pt1 | contig 20690 bp, 21 predicted proteins | sample WICALVC2017_Meta_FD_160119 | JGI IMG/M metagenome (GOLD analysis project Ga0213870, IMG submission 160119) | Freshwater microbial communities from subterranean cave lake in Wind Cave National Park, South Dakota, United States - WICALVC2017 | ecosystem: Environmental > Aquatic > Deep subsurface >... | reverse complement strand
TTTTGTAGGGGCGGGTTTGAAATCCGCCCGCAATAAATAGGGACAGCGACGATTTCTTTTGCCCCTATTACCCTCCGATGTAGGGGCAGACCGATGTGTCTGCCCAAGACATTACGCAGGACAGGACGATGAAACAGGGCAACCACGGTGGGTTGCCCCTACCCCCCATGAACCGTTGATATAATTGGGCATGACGACGAACCTGTTCAGAGCCGACCATGGCCGGGGCCACCCTTGGTTGGATTTCAGGTTTGGCCACAGAGACAGGATGAGTTAAATAAAAAAATGGGAGGCTGAAAATGATATATTGGCAAGCCAGTCAAGGCTAATAGAAGAAAAAGATATGATAGGTTCTAAAAAAATGGCAAAATATGCCCAAATTGCAAGTCAAATAAGACCAAGAAAAATGGAGGACGAAGAGGTCTACAACGTTACAAATGTCTGACCTGTGGAGGACAGTTTCAATCCATACGCAAACCAGATAAATTGCAACGCAAACTATGGCATGAGTATGTTTGGGGTAAGCAGAGCATACAACAACTTTCTACGTAACGGTGTCAGACTTGCGTTATTGCATTATTGGTGGTCGAGGCCTTCATAACTTTACAAAGTCGCGAACCGCTACCAAACTCGTGCGTGAATGGATCGACTTGCACGTTGCTGAATTGCTTGAGGATTGGGATTCCGCCCAGGCGGGGAAGGAAATAAAGCAGATTAACCCATTGGATTAAAGTGAACATGTGGAATCTCAACAACGTCAAACAAATTGAGTACAAAGCAGACTACTCTTTTCTGGTAGTTTTTGATGATGGTGTCAGTGCTGTCATTGATTTCTCGGGATATCTGAAACGTGGACCCATTTTTGCGGCATTCAAGGATCGTGATTTCTTCCGACAAGCAAGAATCGAAGGGGGTACCATCACTTGGCCCAATGGGGCAGACATTGCCCCTGAAACTCTGTACGAGAAGTGCGAACAAGTTTCTGCACTTGTGGGAAGTAGCGAACCGAAGTATGCCACTTCCTAAGTGGTCGAGCTTTCAAGGTTGCAAGTTGAGAAGGGAAGAATATCAGGATCCGCGATTACACGCAGTTGCCCAACCAGTCGTTCCAGCGGACGCGCAAATAGCGCGCGCCACTGAACTCAAACGTTCGGCCAGCAGTGGAATGTATTTGGGGTCATTTCTTGACTTTACATATTTCCATGACCGTTCTCTCTCTTTCATCCAATTTCTTTCTTTCCATTATCCCCTGAATATGAGAAATTCGTGAAGGTGATACGCTAAATAGAGTCGCAACTTTTCTCTGTGGAACATGCGCCACCCGTCAAAGCAAATAAGCAACAGTTTGCCCTTGCATTCCCTCGTGCAGTAAGGTGATAGAGAGCTCCCTAAAATTCTAGTCCAAGCCACCTCGCCATATCTGGAACTGTATTTCTAAATAAAGTGTAAAGTCAAGAAATGACCCCTTTCACGCACACACAGCGGGACTGGGCGGCACAGAAACACGTGCCACACGGAACATGTCCCCGAGGGGACTGGTTCGGGAATGACAGATTTTCTTTGTAATAAAGATTGCACATTAAACCACCTACTGGGTACGTGTTGCACCTGTCAAAAAACCTTGTATCGAGAGGGCGTAACAATATTGCTCGCAGTGCTATCTCTGTTCTTGGGCAAGCCCAAAATATTGACAATTATAAGTTCTATCTGATACCTTTCCAAGGATATGCAAGTCAAGATTAACGGAAAAAAAGAAGAGATCACAAATACAGATCTTTTGGGTTTGCTCACATCAAAAAACGTAGAGCCTCAAATGGTAAGCGTTGAGATCAATTCCGTTATGCTGAATCGCGCCGATTATGCCAACACAACACTCAATGCGGGCGACCAAATTGAGTTCCTCTATTTCATGGGGGGAGGAAACCAAAAAGCAAACCAACAAGCAAGCCAAAAAGTACCCCCTCTGACGAATATCCTACAGGGGATCGGCAATACACCGCTCGTCACACTCAATAAATTGGCATCAAAAACATCCGCCGCCATTTATGCCAAGGTGGAGTTTTTCAATCCGGGCGGATCTATTAAAGACAGGATCTGCATTGCAATGATTGACTCTGCAGAACGCGCCGGACAGATTGGCCCCAACACAACACTGGTTGAGCCAACCTCTGGCAATACAGGGATTGGTCTGGCCTTAGTCTGCGCCATTAGGGGCTACAAACTGATCTTGGTAATGCCAGAATCTATGAGCATGGAACGGGCTTCACTATTGTCCTCTTATGGGGCACAACTTGTTCTAACGCCTGCATGGGAGGGAATGCGCGGCGCTGTAAAAGAAGCAGAATCACTTTGCCAAAACCCTGATCATCTGATGCTGAATCAATTTTCAAATCCCGCGAATCCAGAAATTCATAGAAAGACAACAGGGCCTGAAATCCTATCGGCATTAGACGGAAAGATAGATGCTTTTGTCGTTGCTGTGGGAACAGGCGGAACACTGACTGGCGTGGGGGAAGTCCTGAAGGCACACAACCCAAATACAATAATCGTAGCCGTTGAGCCTGCAACATCACCTGTCTTATCAGGCGGAGAGCCTGGCCCTCACAAAATACAAGGAATCGGCGCAGGATTTATTCCAGCGATTTTAAACCGTTCTATTATTGATAAAATTATCACCGTTACAGACGACGATGCCTATAAAACCGCAAAAAAACTGGCCAAGCAGGAAGGTCTTTTAGTCGGCATTTCTTCTGGCGCAAACGCCTACGCGGCATGTATCATTGCAGAAGAGTTAGGCCACGGAAAAAATGTTGTGACCATCCTCCCTGATACAGGAGAAAGATATTTCAGTATTGAAAAATATTTCAACATCTAGTCGCAACGGTCGCAACGGCGACAGCGGTATTAGCGGCCTCGTTGGGCCGCTGGCGATAGACAGTGTTAAACAAAATGTGTAGAGGCAGACCTTATGTGTCTGCCTTATACAGCAAGGATATAGAAACAATATAGATGCCTCTTACAGAAGAACAACTTGTACGATATAGCCGCCACATCCTCCTTCCCGAAGTGGGGGGTAAAGGTCAACGAAAAATTGGAGCGGCGAAAGTTTTGATTATTGGCGCGGGAGGACTTGGCTCTCCCGTTGCTTTGTATTTGGCCGCGGCAGGGATTGGCACCATCGGCATCATGGATTGCGACTCCGTGGATACATCCAATCTGCAACGACAGATTATTCACCATACCCACAATGTCGGTGAGAGCAAGGTTCTCTCCGCGCAACAAAAAATTTCCGCGCTTAATCCTGACGTGAATATTCTTCCGTTTCAGGAAAACTTAAATGCGGAAAATGCTATCTCTTTTTTCAATCAGTTTGATATTGTCGTGGATGGTACGGACAATTTTCCCGTAAAATTTCTCATCAATGACGCCGCTTTTTTGACTCAAAAACCGCTTGTGCACGGCGGCATTCTGAAATTTGAAGGACAACTCTTCACAATCTTACCAGGAAAAACCGCCTGCTATCGCTGTATTTTTGGAGCGCCACCGCCTTCAGGAATGGTTCCCTCATGTCAAGAGGCCGGTGTCTTGGGTGCACTTGCGGGGGTGATAGGCACCTTACAAGGAACTGAAGTGTTAAAGTATGTTTTAGGTGTTGGAGACTTGATAACAAACAGAATTTTAAAATATAACGCCTTGAGAACTGAATTTCGGGAGATTCCTATTCGGAAAAATCCAAATTGCTCCCTTTGCGGAGATCATCCCACAATTCATCAATTAGAATTCGAAGGGCAACCTTTCTGCCAATTGGGGGTCTAACACTGATATGGATAAAATGAAGGGACTCAAATGCAAAGAATGCGGCAAGGGGTATCCCCCTGTTGCGCTTCACGTCTGCGAGTTTTGTTTTGGGCCTTTGGAAGTCGCTTATGACTATGATGCCATTGCAAAAAACATCTCACGCGCAAAAATAGAACAAGGGCCTTCATCCTTGTGGCGTTATAAAGATTTTCTGCCGATTATGGGAGAACCAACTGTCGGCTTAAATGCCGGTTTTACACCAATGGTTCATGCCAAAAATCTGGGGGACGCATTGGGACTGCGCCGATGCTATCTTAAAAACGATACGGTCAACTGTCCGACCCTTTCTTTCAAAGACCGCGTGGTGGCGGTTGCCTTAACGCGCGCTCTGGAACTGGGGTTTGATACCGTTGCCTGCGCCTCTACGGGAAATTTAGCGAATTCTGTTTCTGCCCATTCTGCGGCCGCAAAATTAAAATGTTTTGTCTTTATCCCGGCGGACTTGGAGGCCACCAAAATTCTAGGCAACTTAATTTACAATCCAACGGTTGTTGCAGTGGATGGCACCTACGATGATGTAAATCGCCTGTGCAGTGAGGTCGCAGGGGAATTTCCGTGGGCGTTTGTGAATATCAATATTCGTCCCTATTATTCCGAAGGATCCAAAACATTAGCTTACGAGACGATTGAACAGCTTGGATGGAATACGCCAGATCATGTGGTTGTTCCAATTGCGTCAGGATCTCTGCTCACAAAAATATCAAAGGGCTTTTTAGAGTTTGAACGCATGGGCTTGGTGGGGAAGGTCTCAACAAAATTGCATGGCGCACAGGCAGAAGGATGCGCGCCGGTTGCGAATGCTTTTAAAGAAGGACGCAATTTCATTCGGCCTGTGAAACCAAAAACCATTGCGAAGTCTTTGGCCATCGGCAATCCCGCAGACGGATTCTATGCCCTAAAAACTGTGACTGAAAGCGGCGGGGTAATTGAGTCCGTGTCTGACGAAGAGATTATAGACGGCATTCGTCTGCTGGCCGAAACAGAAGGAATTTTTGCGGAAACCGCAGGCGGTGTTACAGTCGCTGTTTTGAAAAAAATGGCCAGTGCGGGGAAATTTCACAAAGACGATTTAGTCGTCTCTTATATCACAGGAAACGGACTAAAAACACAAGAGGCCGTGGCGATGCATATTGGCACTCCGTTACATATCAAGCCTAGCTTGTTGGGGTTCCAACAAGCCTTGCAAAATAGGCTTATGAAATAGGCTTAAAAAATTAGGAACGTATCATGATTAAAGTTAGAATACCGACACCGCTTCGCAAACTCACAGGGGGTTTGGGCGAGGTTGCAATTGAGGCCAATGATGTGACGACACTCATAGATGCACTCGAAAAAACGTATCCGGGATTAAAAGAACGGCTTTGCGATGAACAGGGAGAAATCAGGCGATTTATCAATATCTATATCAACCAAGAAGATATTCGATTTCAAAAAGGCGCACAAACAGTATTAAACAACGACGACGAGGTCTCAATAGTCCCCGCCATCGCCGGTGGGGCAGTACCAACAGCCAGCGTGGCCGTGCCGACGGCCAGCGGTATTAGCGCCCTCGTTGGGGCGCTGGTAATAGAGATTGTCAATCAATAAGGGAGGTTTTTATGGCGAGTTTAAGAGTGCGGGTGAGTTTTCCAGAAGATAAAATTACGGAGCCGGTTATTTATCAAATTGGGCGTGAATATGCTCTCATCACGAATATTCGCCGCGCCGATGTTACCGAAAAAACAGGCTGGGTTGATCTGGAACTCGTCGGCGAGCCTTCAGAAATTGAACGCGGGATAGAAGGGTTAAAAGAAAAAGGGGTACGCGTTGACCCCATTGAGAAAAACGTTATTGAGTAGGAGCAGGTTCGAAATCTTCCCATAAATGCAAAAATATGACATTAACAGACTCACAACTTGAGCGATACAGTCGGCATATTCTGCTTCCTGAAGTCGGCGGAATGGGCCAGAAGAAAATTCTGAATGCAAAGGTTTTTATCGTGGGCGCGGGAGGACTTGGCTCTCCCACTGCGCTTTATCTTTCTGCGGCGGGTGTTGGCACCATCGGCATTATAGACAACGATCTTGTTGATTTGTCCAATCTGCAAAGACAGATTTTACACAGCACAAAAACCATCGGCCATAAAAAAGCGCTCTCCGCAAAAGAAACAATTGCCCGTATGAATCCAGATGTCTGCGTGAATACTTATGAAGAACGGCTGACTTCTAAAAACATTGCCAAACTGATTGCCAATTACGATATCGTCATTGACGGGTCTGACAATTTCTCAACACGATTTCTGGTCAATGATGCCGCCTATTTTGCAAAAAAGACCCTTGTTTCTGCAAGCATTCTGCGATTTGACGGACAACTCACTGTGTTAAAACCAACTGCTGGGGAATATCCTTGCTATCGCTGTTTATATCCAGAACCGCCACCATTTGGCCTTGTTCCTTCTTGTCAAGAAGCCGGCGTACTTGGCATTATCGCGGGCACCATGGGCGTTTTACAAGCCACAGAAACCTTAAAAGAGATTTTAGGGATTGGAACTACACTCGCTGGAAAACTGCTCATTTACGACGCCCTATCCTCATCGTTTCAGAAGGTTAATATCCCAAAAATTAAAACGTGTCTGCTTTGTGGCGACAATCCGACCATTACGGAACTGACCGATTATGAAGAAGTTTGTGCAATTAGGTAACTTATTACCCTTTTCATTTTTATCTAGATTCACAAAATAATAAAATATTTTTGGTAAAATGATGTAACTTATTGCAATAATATGATTTATTTTGAGGCATTGTTATTGCTACTGTGTTATAGTGTAACTATCGTGATTATCTAAATAAACTAATTTTAAAAAAGGAGATTGTGTATGATGCGGAAAGGTCAATATCGTTTAGGATTGTTTGGTTTTGGAGTGGCTATTTTCTTATTGGGTGTTTCCATGCAGGCATGGGCCGCAGATAAGCTTACGCTATCTAATAGTGTCTTTCAGGACATTGAAATTAAAAATGCAGATGGGAAGTCGGAGATTAAGCGTATTCCTGTTGAGACTGCTTTTCCCGGGTCTGAGCTTCTTTATGTGATTACCTATAAAAATACAGGCGATAAACCTGCAGAAGATGTGGTCATTAGCAATCCACTTTCAAAAGAACTCCTCTATAAAGATCAATCTGCAAATGGGAACAATGCAACCGTAACCGTATCAGTAAACGGCGGAAAAAACTATGGGGAGATTACGACACTCCGTATCCCCACAACAGACGGCGCTGATCGTCCTGCAAAAGTTGAGGATATCACAGATATTCAATTTAAATTAAGCAAGCCAGTTCTCCCAGAAGAGAGTGGAACGGTCAGTTTTTGGGTTGTTCTTAAATAAAAATAACGTTTTTTGTTATAGGATATAACAATGGTACTGTCTCCTGTTGCAATAAAAGAAATGGATGAACCACCAAAAAACACAACCGATACTGTTGTGGTAATTCCTGAGTCATCCCCAAACATAGAGGATATTGGCGTTTCATTCATGCTCCAATTTCAATCAGGAGACAGAGAGGCGTTTACATCACTTTTCGATGCATATTACCCAGCTATCTTTCGATTTTGCTACCGAATATTACTCAATTCACATGATGCAGAGGAGATTACTCAAGATACCTTCATGCAGGTCTGCAAAGCCTCTTCAACATACAAACCGCTTGCAAAATTCTCTACATGGGTCTACACCATTGCTAAGAATCTCTGTATCAATAAGCTGAAATCTCAGAAGCATAACCATTTCATGCAATCTCATACAGAAGACGGCATTTCTACCCTCGAGACGTTGGTCTCCCAAGTTCCTACTCCTGATACGGAGATTGAACGAAAAGAAACCGCTGAAGTAGTGAAGCAGGCAATTCAATCACTTTCCCCGCTACTACGAACAGCCCTTATTCTCAGCCGTTATGAGAATCTATCCATTAAGGAAATCGCCATTATCATGGAATGTAGCGAGGTGGCGGTTAAAGTGCGTGTACACCGCGCAATGCTGGGTTTGGAAAAACGGTTACAATACATGAAAAATTGAAACCGTTTTGTCACATAAACGTTAGCGATGCCTTTATAAATTCACGAAAGAGCGGGTGCGGGTTGTTGGGTTTGGATTGAAATTCAGGATGATACTGCACTGCCACAAACCAAGGATGATCTTTTAACTCAACAAGCTCAACCAATTTTTGATCAGGTGAAACGCCTGCAAAAATAAGCCCCGCATCACTGATTTGTTTTCTATAGGCATTATTCACCTCATACCGATGGCGGTGTCTTTCCGATATCTCTAATTGCTGATAGGCTTGATAGGCGCGTGTTCCCTTTTGTATCACACAGGGATATACCCCAAGTCGCATCGTTCCACCCAAGTCTTTTTTGTCTCGTTGAGAACCCATTAAATCAATAACAGGATGTAGGGTTTTTGGCTGAAACTCTGTGCTATTGGCTTCTTTTAAACCTGCAACATTTCTTGCAAACTCAATCACAGCGCATTGCATTCCAAGACAGATTCCGAAAAAAGGGATACCGCCTTCTCTGGCGTATCGTATGGCCGCTATTTTTCCCTCTATTCCGCGCGCGCCAAAACCGCCCGCGACCAAAACCCCACTGCACGATTTTAAGACAGTCGCCACATCCTCCTTTTCCAACCGTTCGCTATCAATCCATTCAATATGAAGTTTAACTTGATTGGAAATACCGCCATGAATCAATGATTCGTACAGACTTTTATAAGAATCTTTTAGCCCTACATATTTTCCAATGAGCGCAATGGATATTTCCTTTTTGGGGTGATATATCCGATCCACTATTTTCTTCCAATCTGTTAGATTAGGCCGAATTGTCTTTAATTTTAGTTTTTTTGTAATAATCGCATCTAACCCTTCTTCATAAAAAAGCAATGGAACCTCATAGACGGATTCAACATCCCGGGCAGTAATGACAGATTTTGTTTCAACATTGCAGAAAAGCGCAATCTTTTTCTTTAACGCCTGTGAAATAATGCGATCTGTACGACAAAGCAAGATGTCCGGTTGAATCCCGATTTCTCTTAGCTTATTAACACTATGCTGTGTTGGCTTTGTTTTTAATTCATCGGCGGCTTTAATAAACGGAATGAGCGTAAGATGAATATAAAGAACATCTGCTCTTTTAATATCATACGGAAATTGTCGAATCGCTTCTAAAAAAGGGAGCGACTCGATATCACCCACAGTGCCCCCAATCTCCACAATCACCACATCAATCTTGCGGGGCAATGTCCCATTTTTATTTTTGACGCGGGTTGTCTTGCCTGCATTCACAATACAACGTTTTATCTCGTCCGTGATATGAGGAACCACTTGCACCGTACCGCCCAAGAAATCGCCGCGTCTTTCTTTTGAAATGACATTGTAATAAATCTTTCCTGTCGTGTAATTATTTTCCTTCGACATCCGACAGGATGAAAAACGTTCGTAATGGCCAAGGTCCAAATCTGTCTCTGCGCCGTCATCGGTCACAAAGACCTCCCCGTGTTGGTAAGGATTCATGGTCCCAGGATCAAAATTTATATAAGGGTCTAGCTTAAGAAAAGTAACACAAAGCCCTCTTGATTCAAGCAAATTCCCAATCGCCGCCGCCGACAACCCTTTGCCCAAAGAAGAGACGACTCCGCCTGTTACAAAAATATATTTCATGATTGCTGTTCCTAGCGTTGTGAGATCGGACAATAGGCCCGATCATGGTCGCCTTCATAAATTTCTGTGGGTCTAAAAATATGATTGTCCTGCAGTTGTTCAATCCAATGCGCAAGCCAGCCGGAAACCCTAGCCATTGCAAAAATCGGCGTAAAGAAATCAGGCGCAATGCCCATTTTTTGATACAAAATCCCAGAATAAAAATCAATATTCGTGTACACACCTTTGGAGGCCAAAAGCGTTTCAGCAACCTTTTCAACTTCCAACGCAATCTCGTAAAGAGGCGACTTCCCTGCATGATCAAAAACACGTTTGGACAATCCTTGCAAAATAATCGCGCGTGGGTCTTTGACTTTATATTCTCGATGTCCCAATCCCATAATCTTTTCGTTTGCCATCACTTTGGCCTCAATGTAAGGACGAACATTTTCAACAGAACCAATTTCATTCAGCATCAACAAGACTTTTTCATTCGCGCCGCCATGCAATGGCCCTTTTAATGTTCCCACTGCTGAAGAGACAACAGTATACGGATCGGTCAGCGTGGAGGCCGTCACAAGGCCGCTAAACGTAGACGCGTTCATGGTATGCTCCGCGTGCAAAATCAGGCAGGTGTCTAACACTTCTGCGTGCGTCGTATCGGGGGTCTTTTCAGTCAGCATATAAAGAAAATTATCGACGTAATTTAAATCGTCTCGCGGCAAGATCATGTCGTCCCCATGCCTAAGCCTTGCGCAAGCGGCAATAATGGTCGGCAGTTTGGCAATCAGTCGCACAGCAGAAAGATATTGCGTCTCTTGGTTCAAAACATTTTTGTCAGGATAAAACATCCCTAATGCGGCCACTGCGGCCTGTAGCGCGTCCATTGGATGCCCATTTTCAGGAAGACATTTAATCAGATCAACAATCTTGTATTTAATCCTGCGATGAATGCGAAGGTCAAGATCAAATTGCGTTAATTGCGCATGGGTCGGAAGCGCGCCAAACAAAAGAAGATACGCCGTCTCAATAAAATGACTCTCCTTTGCAAGCTGACTGATGGGAAAGCCTCGGTATTCAAGAATCCCCTTCTTCCCATCTAGCCAACTTACTTTAGATCGCGTGGCGGGAACACCCGCTAACCCAGGCGAAAAATTCTCCATGTTTGTCTCTGTATTAACAGTCATCTTGAAGCGTGGCCTCTTCTATGAGTTCTTTTTCTCCTTTACAAGGAGATTCAGGCAGTATAACAAATTCATCAGTCAAAACATCAAGACGCAGATTCTCAATCTGATTTTGCGCAGATTGGTTCTGCCCAAGAAAAGTTAAAAACCGATCTTCTATAGTCATAGGGTCAAAAATAAGCTCGAACAAAAAAAACAATGGCATTGTGTATCGCGCATGAAAAGGACTCGGTATTTTTCTCATCGTTCTTAAAACCTCCCTACAGCTTGAAGATAAAAGATCGGATACCTCCCTTGTGATACAGCGCGATCCCCCATGGGAAATCCAACATCGGCGCGCAGTTGAAAACGATAATCCACAAAATACCCTACCGTTCCATTTTCTGAATCAGGCTCCCGAATGATGACCGCACCCGGGAGATTTATCCGCACACCAAAACCTACCCCTGTCAGTGAATGATCCGTTGTGGCTGTAGAAGACTGTTTTGTAAAAGTTCCGCCATGATCAAAAAACAAGGCTGTTTGAATCTTTCTGGGATCAGAAAAAGGAGAAATTCTAAGCTCGCTGGAAAGAAAATATCCATGATCCCCCAGTGATTCCCGGATCGGGTATCCTCGCACCGAGTCGTAACCTCCGGATGAAAACTGTTCTCCTATCACAAGAGGGTCTGCACTTATTTGCGCAGAGCCTGCAATGATAAGGGTATACCGATGCGGGATAAAATAAGGCTGTGGAATAGATCGCACCCGTACCCAATCTACTCTTGCCTTTGTGAAAAGATCATCAGCACCCGGCTGTGTGGTCATCGGATCGTTGTTGCTTGTGCCTCCCAAGAGTGATCCTAATCCTTGAGACAGTGTGAGAGAAAGAAAGTCGCGGGTGTCTTCGTCAAACCGCTTATAATGCATCTTTCCCCGCAAGACCCGTATTCTATCCGTGCGATCTAATATCGTTTGCTTAAAATGATTGGCCGTAAGACTAAGTTCACCCACAAGCGTCTTAAGATGGGTTTTTAAAAATGGATGTGACACAGACAGACCCACCGACTCTATTTTCATTTCGCTTTGGAGATTGATAAACGCCCCTCCCAAATCAAAATCGCCGCCAGCATAAATAAAGTGACCTTTGTTTCCTGTGTAACCAATCGGTGCTGTGTATTCCGCTTTGTAATATGCAATACTCTTTAGCGGAGAACCCGCCACCGCGCGCAATGACAGATTGTGCCCGTCCTGCAAGAGGTTCCCCATATCAAAGCCGATGCTAAACCGATGACGACTAATGGTTTTTGATCCAAAATTATTGTATTCGAGCGAAGCGTGAATCGGCTGTTCATCCTGTATACGCACCTCAATATCCGCTGTACTGGGTACAGTTCCCGGCTTCAAAATAAGTTCAGCCTGCAAGTCGGGGTAATCATTCAAAAGAAGGGTGGACTGTTTAAGGGATGTGATACTGGCCTTGTTCGGAAACTGTTTTTGAATGAAAGAAGTTTTATAAAAGCGATTTCCCGTAATCACAAGATTACCAACTGTCCCTTCTGAAACGGCAATCGCTACCTTCCCCGACTCAATCTTTTGTTCAGGGAGATAAACCTGCACGATGAAGAAATTATTTTTTCTATAGGCTTCTGTGATGGCCGAAACAATTTTATTGATTTCATTCAAACTTAAGTCGTTTCCAATAAAGGGAGTGGTCGCCTCGGAAATCTGATCGTCACTCAAAAACGTATTCCCGGTCACTTCTACCGATAAAATCGTATGAGACAGTGTTGATGGTTTTGTGGCAAGAGCAAAGGGCGGTGAAACAAGAATTATCAGAAGCAAGAGACGAAGAAAGAGACACAGTTGTTTCGGACTGTTTTTTAATAGCCTGTTCATGATCTGCATTTGTCCGCAAGAAAACTAGCAGACGGCTATTGGATTGTCAATCTTATTTTGAAACCTGTTATTAGAGAAAGAACCCTAAGGCTTACAAACATCCGCATCATCGCAATCAGCAAAGGTCTTGTCAATCGTGCCGTTATTCCCTTCGTCGATCTTAACCCCGCCAGTTGATGTAAATGTCACCGCAGTTATGGCTCCGCCTCCGCTCACTAGGATTTTTCCGGCCGTTGGGCAGTAGTCGTCACTCCCTGCATTGGTGGGATAAAATAGAGGCGTCACGGTGCTAATGTCGAACGTCCCGTTCTCGCAGTTCGTTGTGACCGCTACAGTCCCCGTCAGTGTCTCGTTTTCGCCTCCCGTCGTAGGCGTAGTTACACTTTCAAAATTCGTCAATGTTGCAGAAAAGTTATTTTCGCCACTAAGGACAAGGTTATCGGTGAAAGCAATCGTGCCATTTGCAACAAAGGTCTCCTTGATTGACGCGCAGGTCGCCTCATTAAACTCTTCTGTGATGCCTGCTATGAAGTTGGTCGTCGTGGCGACCTCATCGACCTCGGCCGTGCCATCCCCATCCTCGTCTTCATATTCTGACTCTGTCACGTTGATGCTCATCGTCGCAGATCTCCAGAATTCCTTTGTTCCACAGTAGGCGATCTGCACGTCGGGAACGGAGAATGTCCCGTGGGTCTTATCCTCTCGGATTTTGATCGGAGCGGAGGAGTTTGTTACATCTCTCGCTCCTTTTGTAAAGTCGGAGGCTGTGAATGAAAAGCTACTCGTGCTAAAATTTTCCGTCGTAGTTCCATTCTCGAAATATTCGATACCCAAATTTTTATGGAAGACGCACTGATGCGCAACTGTCGTAACACTCCCGCTTGTCTCATTACCCGTAGTCGTGGTTTCTCTATCCCCTCCGAATGCGCATGGGGTTACGGTATGTCCCGATGCGTTTGCCAGCAACGCTTTACTGAGCTTACCAGAGGGAGTGGACAAACTCGCAACACCTTTTAATCTCTCAAAAGCGCGGTTCACAAGTCCGCCGCCGGAGTCATCACTGGATCCATCTGGCTTCCCCATACCGGTTCCTGATGATACGGTGCCAAACGCAGACACCGTAGCCTGTGTTGCGGCCGCAGAGGTCTTTGCGTTCGCACCAGATTGGCCTACAGGCGGTTTCGGGCCATCCCCGTCGCAAGAAAATACCAAAAACGCAACCATTATCATTGGGAATATTCGTTTCATCATCGTTCATCCTTTGTTGTTTATATGTTTTTGTCTCTTCATTCTAGCACCTATGGTCGTCATTACGTTCGTTGATCTGCTCTCGCAGAATAACAAGATCACCTGAAGGTTTAATCCGTATGAGATAGCGGTTCTCTTGCCGAGGAGAACAAAGACTAATCCGTTTTCTCACTATTAATTCATACTCTCCATCAATTTCGCGAACTCCACCATGTACATGTAGTGAGGGTGCCACACGAGCGTATGCCACTGCACCCCAATATTGGCCATTGGTTGCGTTCGTCCCAGCCCCTCCCGCACTAACTGCCCATCTGGTAAAAAAACCATGGCCGCTTGCTAAGGACGTGGCTTCTTCTTTTGAGTCAATGGTTCCCAAAAACTCTTCCAGTTTGTCCACTGTATTCCACACACGATTGCTGTCACCGTGATTTGATACAATATATTGTTTACACTCGTAGACTATTTCAGGGTTACATACTGCGTTGCCAAAACCACTATCAACACGGATCGCATCAAACTCCGTTGTACAGGCTTGTCGGTCTAAGGCCTTTGAACATTTATCACCTATCGCGCTAACAGGACTATGATCGAAAATTGATCGTACCTCCCAGTAATCGGTCGCCATCGCGAGCTTAACATTGGAATAATATAAAGGGGAGTGATAAAGCGAAAGATCAACGTCTGGCCATAAGGGGTCTCTACGGATATTATCTAGCCCCGTTCCACAGCTAAACACCGCGAAACAGAAGAAAAGAGCAATGATTTGCAAAAAAATACGTTTTCTCATAATCATGAACTCCGTCATAAAGCCGTAACCCATGCAGGCATTCGCCATAGTCCTGACCCTCTATTTCCACAAGACATCCGTGGTCATCTTATATCCTCGGCCAAGATCCAATTGATAGCGATGCGCCTTCCCATTGGACAGTTTAGTACTAGGATGTCCAAATAAGCCTATTGGCGGAAGAATAACATTCAGAATGGTCCTGTCTACATTAATTGCACCATCATAATGATCATGGATTTTTTTGAGATAATCGAAATCAGCTTGATCTGGGGAAATGTTACTCGGCCCCCAGTCTCTCTGTATGAATTTCTCCGTTTGAGTAATAGGATCGACCCAAGGAATTGTTTCAATTCCACCCTGAGCCCTCTTAGTACTATGCATACATGTCCCAAGATTTCGATCGGTCAGATCGTCGCCTCGGTGACCCGATCCTGACCTACCCCAACCCATGTCATAGAGACCCAGCGCATGACCAATCTCTTGACACACAGTAGATTGCCTCTCCTCTTGGATATTATCCATTAAATAAAAATCATTTAACCTGATAAATGCCATCATTGCATGTCCATCAATCGCCACCGTACTCGCAATTCCGTACCATTTTACTGGACCGTAGTTGCCATTGCATACGACTATGTATCCCAAAGCAAATCTGCATTTTCCTTCGTGTCCAGAAACCCTTCTTAGATTCACGCGTGATGACTGACTCCATTCTGCAATTGACTGATTAATATGGTTGCGATAGATACCAGAAGTATTATCAATCAATTCCACGGTCACCTCCTTGCTCAGCAATTCTCTATACCAGTGATCACTTTGGAGTGATACGCGATCATGTACCAGAGACCAAAGTCCACAGGCCGGATTCAGGAAATTTTGAATGGGTCCGCCTACGGGGCAAGTTGCCACCCTAACAATATCCACAATAACTTTAGCAACTTTTCTCACTTGTGCCGTAAAATGCTTCCATTTCTTCCTCCACGATTTACACTTCTCCCCCGGCGCGCATACTTTATTCAAAGTCTTTGGAATGGCGATTAGTACTTGGCCCGTATCGCCAATTTTTAGTCCGCTTACACCCCCCGCTGTCGCAACAGTATCGGTGAATATCAGACGACCTTCCTCTCCCATTGTAAAACGGCTGATCCCGCTATTCTCTAATGCAATATAGAAAAATCGCCCTGTCGGGTCCATCTCAATCGCCGTGGGATTCTGTTGCATTTTAATCGTCTGCAGATCACTCAGCGTCCCAGATTCAGCAACCGAAAAAACCGACATCGTTTGATCTTGCTTATTCACAACCAGCACCAAACGCGCAACCCGCGCAAGATAAATCATCGCAGGATCAATCCCTGTTGTAAGCTCCTGCACTGTCTTTCAAGAACCATCTTCACCCTGCTGTTGTACCAAAAGACGATTCTCTTTTGGCTTCAACATATAAAGTATTTTTGTCGTCGTATCATACGCCAATGTCGTCTGATCAGAGCCAGCAGGCAAAACAAGCGACTTCATCGTACCGTCATTGGTACGAAGGAACGCTGTGAGATCGGACCCTTCTTCTTTGCTCTTTTGAACCACAAAACCAAGGGATCGTCCTTCATCAAACGAGCCTATTGAGCCAGATCCCCCGTCTCCACTTCGGATATTCACAGCAGGCATTAGCGCACCATCGTCTGGATTAATCGCAAATGACAGAAAATCAGCGTCAGATGGACTGGCTGAATCGTCTGCTTTGTTATGATTACCCCCTGTTGACACAGATTCAATGACAGGGGTGAAAAGGGAGACATCCACAGGCGACTCACTCGTATGAGAAGCAAGTTCTTCGGGTAACGTGTCTACGTTCAGAAAAAGAGTCGTTGTTCCCGTGTTTTTAGTATCAATCGCAATCGTTTCAGAAGCAATGGAACCGGATTGATCGCCCATTACGCTCACGCTCAGATCGGTAGTCATTGGGGGAAGCGTGATGTTAGGCAGTGGTTCATCTGCTGTCTCATCGTCGCCTGCCTTGTGTTTGTGAATAGGACTGGCAAGATCGTTTATACTGAGCCGTTTCGTAAAAATAACGGCACTCGGCTTACTACGTCCGTTTGTGCCGGGGGAAGATGCGGTCAGATTCAGTGTAAAGGAGGTATCACGGCCCTGCGCCGCAGATTCAATGACTGTTTGTTCAAACCCTGTCATGTTTAGGTTGAGCGTAGAAGACCCCGGATCAGAGACAACAGACCCGCTCTGTGTACCCGAGGAGGTGTTCCCTCCGCAAGAAGTTGTTAAGAGAAACAGCCCTAGAAATAAAAGACTGTGCAGACATAATGCTTGCTTGCTTGGTTGGTTGGTTGGTTGGTTGGTTGGTTGGTTGAGACGGCCACGCTACGTTTCATAAGAATACCTCCTATAAATGAACACCTGACGCAGTGACCCTACGCCTTTGAAAAATATTTGTCAAGTTTTTTTTGTAACTTTTTTATTTAAGAATGAAAAGCGCACTTTTAAATTTTAGCAACCTTCTTATTTTGAAACCGTGTAAGAAGGGATCGTTCGGACAGGATGCCACAACGATTTGGCTTGGCCAAGTCGGGAAAGACCCGAATCATCCATGGTGTTGATAAATTTATAAGGCGAAAGTGTTCTGCAAAATTCACAAAAGAGCCACGCAGAGAGTCCCCGAACCGATCGGTCTGTAATCTCCAACAAAACACAAAAAATATCCTGCGAGACTGGAAACCCAAATGTATAGCCCACAACGGATTTTTGAACCTCAACAACATAGCCCGTGAGTCCGAGTTCTTGATACCCCTTCATAACCGCATGATGCGAAAAGCGCGCATCCTCTTTCATCATCTTATCCATAGGATCCCCAGAAGAATAGCCCTGTTCTATGCTTGCCCATCGGTCAAAGAGATAAAGACAATTTATAATGTCCGTATACGAAAACAAACGAAGCACAGGGTGTAAACGCCCTGCCTGATTGTACGCCCCCCTCTGCGCATGAAACTTATTGCCAGTACGCCTTACAATCTCGTTCCGAATATAAAGGTAATCAGGTCTGTTCGGTGTCACTGTAAATCCAGCAGTCCTTAAAATAACAGCCGTCGCAGAATCAACATTGTCTATGCGACTTGGAATATGGGGCGGATTTATACGAGAGATCTGTTCAAACACTTTTTCTACGGCCGGTACGATAGCGCCCTTACCAAACGGGGCAAGCGCAAGATGCGTCACACCCTGAGATGTCGCAAATAGGCAAAACATCTCTTCTAAAATAGCCCAGCGATATTCCAGAAGGTCTGACCAGATGAGATGCGGCGCAAATCCACTGTGTGCCAACTCCAAAGCAGAACTTATGTGCGATTGATATTCCAAAAAGATCTTGCCGTGCTCTGGCAAAAATGGTTTTATTTCCACTGCCTCATCATCGCTTGTGTTAACGGGTCTAATGGCGTGAGTAAGAGGGTGTCTGGCTGTAAGGTCATGATCATCTTAGGATGCGCCGATAAAGATTTTATCATGGCAGACGTTTGTAGCATCTGCGCAAGTTCAGCCCCTCTTCGAACCAAGCCCTCCGCCAATGGCGCGTTCTGCGTAAAGACAAAAGGACAACCCTCATGCAAACCTAGAAAGACCTTGTTGTGGTCTTTATCCCATACGAGCACAAAAGGATAGATAAAACAGTCTAAGGGACGAACCGCGTATATCGCGCAAGCATGTGTGTCTGGATTCAGTGCAGGACAACGCACGACATCACCATAAACAACAGGCGCAATACGGGAACCGTCTTGTGACGGAAACGCATCTTTTGAAATCCCAGTGGCAACTGCCTGTTCTATCTCCTCTTTTCTAAAATAAGGAATCCATGCGGAATCGGAAGACAAAAAAACACAGCAACCCCGACAAGCAAAGCATTCTTCGCTTGGGGGAAGAGAGGAAAGTGATTTTAATTCCATGTCAAGGTGTGATGGCAGACAGAATAAATACCCTATTGTGTCCTTCTTGGTCTTCTTCTTTGATGGAGAACATCGTCCCCGCTGGTACAAAGGCACCAAATTCCAAAGAGAAGACCTCCTCAATCGTCTTCAGCACAAAAGACCTTCCCATCGCAACCGAGTTTGGACCTAATCCGATAGAGGTCAACTGCTTTAGATCGCCAAATTGTAGCTCGTTACTCTCGCCAAATTCTTCTGGAAGAGAGAACCCTTCAAAGACAACCCGCGCTTGAGAAAGAGGCAATAGTTTTTCTTCCAAGTATTCAGACACCTGATCTATAGATAGTAGTTTTGTAGCTTCCATATTGATTATTGAATAGATAATCCTGCAAAGAGTTTTGTCGCTGTGACCGAAAATGCAATAAACGGCTTGGGCCAGATACCCAGCCATAAGACACCTGCGATTCCTACATATAAAACAAACTGCATCGGCACGGAAAGAGCGATCGGGGTCGCATCTGTCGGCTCAACGGAATATATTTTTTTCACAACAATAAGATAATAATAAAAGGAGATCACAACATTGATCAAGCCAACCGTTACCAGCAATATCAATCCCTGTTGCACGGCGGCAGTAAAAACATAAACCTTTGCGATAAACCCGGCCAACGGCGGCACGCCCGCCAACGAAAGCAGAAAAAGCAGCATGGCAAAGGCCATCAGCGGAGAACGGCGATTCAATCCAGCAAGATCGTCAATGTCGTCCTTTTGTGTAGCATTGGCGTAGATGATCACCACCACAAACGCCCCAAGATTGGCAAACAAATAAGTCAGTAAATAAAACAAAACGGAATCCGCGCCCATCTTGGTACCTGCGGCCATTCCAATTAAAATCGTGCCTATTTGGGCAATTCCTGAATATGCCAAAAGCCGCTTCATGTTTTTTTGAGCAATTGCCGTGATGTTCCCATACGTCATCGAGAAAATAGAAATGGTTGCAATCAGCCAAACCCATTCTTGTTTTAAGTCAGACAGCATTGCAAAGGCCATCCTCAAAAAAACACAAAGGGTCGCCGCTTTTGGCACAATTGAAAGATAGGCCGTGACAGGCAGAGGCGCGCCTTCATAGACATCGGGAATCCAAGCATGAAATGGGAAAGCCCCGATTTTAAAACCAATGCCAATAAAAACAAATAGAAGCCCAAGCAGTAGGCCAATAGACAGCTTATGTTCGATCAGCGCGATTTTTGAAAATAAAATGGTGCCGGTATCACCGTAGATGAGGCTTATGCCATACGCAATGATTGAGGCCGCGAGAACTCCCAATATAAAAAATTTAATGCCCGCCTCATTGGATTTTATATCCTCTCGAAGATAGGCCACGAGAATATAAAACCCGAACGTGGAGAATTCCAGAGTAACAAAAAGAGAAAGAAAATCGTTGGCTGAGACCATGAACATCATGCCCAGCGCGGAAAAAAGAAGCAGATAATAATACTCCCCTTGAAAATGAGCAAGATTCTCCACATAGTCTAGTGAGGCCAGAAAGACCAAGATGGTTGCAACCAGAATAAATATCTTGAAGAAGATGGCCAACGGATCTAACACAAACATCGTGTTGAAAGCAGTCTCGTTCATGCCTGCAAAGGCCATGAAAATCAACTGCATCATAATGAGTGCCATGCCTGAAATCGAAAAAATAGCCAGATTTTTTTTAGAGATTTTTGGACAGAGAAAATCAAGCAGAAGAACCACACTGCTCAAAAGGGTCATCCAAAGTTCAGGCGCAATCAGGGCGATATTCATATAGAGAGTGATTGTATCAGATTGTCTCGTCTGTGAACAATCACCCAAAAATCTTCAATGAGGAATTCCAAAAACTCAAAAAACAAAGTGTGCGTATAGATCACCTAAAACCTTTTAACCTTGGAAATTTTTATACTTTTTTATGTTGCTATATCGGGATTCCTCCCCTTATTTTTTCAAATTGCCTTTTTGTTAAGCCTTCTTCAAAAGTTCCAAGTACACTTCCCTGCTCATATTCACGGTACGCATATTATTTTTAATGATTTCCACGTCAATATCATCGTACTCTGGAATGACAACCGCTCTTTTCGCGCTGGGATAGGTCAGAATGTGGTGTGAC